>Ga0116229_10000635_pt1 | contig 48954 bp, 42 predicted proteins | sample S1TSphgellanicum_3_FD_87313 | JGI IMG/M metagenome (GOLD analysis project Ga0116229, IMG submission 87313) | Host-associated microbial communities from peat moss isolated from Minnesota, USA - S1T2_Fc - Sphagnum magellanicum MG | ecosystem: Host-associated > Plants > Peat moss > Unclassified... | reverse complement strand
GCGGTGGTGCTGGTGGGCGATGATCCGGCGAGCGCCCTTTACGTCCGCTCCAAGGGTGAACAGACCCTCGCGGCCGGCATGCATTCCGAGACCCATCGCCTGGCTGGCGACACGACCCAGGAGGCGCTCGAAGCTCTGATCGAGCGCCTGAACGCTGATCCGGCGATCCATGGGATTCTCGTGCAGCTGCCCCTGCCCCAGCCTCTCAATTCCGCGCGGGTGATCGCGGAGCTTGATCCGGACAAGGATGTCGATGGACTGACCACCCTCAACGCCGGGCGCCTCGCCCTCGGCGAGGACGGCCTTGTCCCCTGCACGCCCTTAGGATGCATGGTTCTGATCCGCGACGCGATCCCTGAGCTCAAAGGCAAGCGCGCTCTGGTGCTCGGTCGGTCTAACCTGATGGGCAAGCCCATGGCCCAGCTCCTCCTCGCCGCCGACTGCACCGTCACCTTAGGGCACTCCCGCTCGGTCGATCTGCCGAGCCTCTGCCGCGAGGCGGATATCCTGGTCGCGGCGGTGGGACGGGCGGAGATGGTGAGGGGGGACTGGATCAAGCCGGGCGCGGTGGTGATCGACGTCGGGATCAACCGCATCCCTTCCAAGGATCCGATTAAGGCGGCGGAAGGCAAGACCCGGGTGGTCGGCGACGTGGCGTTCGACGAGGCGGCCGAAGTCGCCGCCGCCCTTACTCCGGTCCCCGGCGGCGTCGGGCTCTTGACCGTCGCCTGCCTTCTAAAGAACACCCTGACCGCCGCCGAACGGATAGCGACCCGAAATCATGCCGGAACGGGTTCATCATCATAGACGGGGACATGTTCGGCCGCCGGCGCGGGCCGGCCGAGAATAAGGTCGGCGGCTTTTTCCGCGATCATAATCGTCGGGGCGTTGGTATTTCCCCCGATCAGGGTCGGCATGACCGACGCGTCGACGACCCGCAGACCCTTAAGGCCGATCACCCTTAGCTCATCATCCACGACCGCCATCGGATCGTCAGACGCGCCCATACGGCAGGTCCCGACCGGGTGGTAGATGGTCTCGCCGGTGCGTGCGACCCAGGCGTCGATTTCAGAATCGCTTCGAACCTCAGGGCCCGGAGTGTGCTCTTTCCCGCGATAGGGGGTCAGCGCCGCCTGCTCCGCGACCAAACGCGCCATCCTTACCCCCTCGCGAATGGCGCGCCGGTCCTCTGGGGTGGAAAGATAGTTGGCGAGAATGGTCGGATCGTCATTGGGATCGGCCGAGCGCAGTCCGATCCTTCCGCGGCTCTCCGGGCGAAGCTGACAGACATGGAAGGTGAAGCCGTCCTTCTCCACGGAGACTTTGCCATGGTCGAGCATGATGGCCATGACCACATGAATCTGAAGGTCGGGCCGATCGAGATCGGGGCGGGACTTCAGGAAGGCGCCCGCCTCCAGACCGTTCGTGCGCCCGACTCCCTTTCCGGTCAGCATGTAGCTGAGGCCGACTCCGAGGCGGCGAAGACCCTTGGTCATCGAATAAAGCGTGATCGGCAAGGGGCACTCCCAGGTCAGCGCCACATCGAGGTGATCCTGCAGGTTCGAGCCGACGCCTTTACGCACGTGCTTCACCTCGATCCCATGGGGATGCAGCGCCTCTGGATCGCCGATGCCGGAAAGCTGCAGAATCTGAGGCGATTGAACCGCCCCAGCGCAGAGGATCACTTCCGCATCGGCGAGCGCCGTCTTGACCTCGCCGGCCAGTGCATACTCGACGCCGACGGCGCAGCCGTTCTCAATCAGGACACGGTGCGTGCGTGCGTCCGTGACACAGGTAAGATTGGAACGGTTCAGCACCGGCGCCAGATAGGCCGCTGCGGCGCTCCAGCGCTTTCCGTCATGGATCGTCAGCTGATAGGGCCCAAAGCCCTCCTGCTGAAGCCCGTTGAAGTCAGACGTCGTCTTAAAGCCCGCCTGGGCCCCCGCCTCGATGGCGCCCTTGAAAATGGGATGCTTGGCGTCCGAATGAGAGATCCGAAGAGGCCCCTCGCCGCCGTGGTAGTCGTCCGTTCCGGTGTCGAGAGCCTCCGAGCGCTTAAAGTAAGGCAAGACCTCGGCGTAGGACCAACCCTTCAATCCCATCTGGCGCCACTGGTCATAGTCGCGCGCATGTCCGCGAACGTAGATCATGCCGTTGATGGCCGAAGAGCCGCCCCAGCCGCGTCCGCGCGGCCACCAAAGTTTGCGGTTCTCAAGATGGGGCTCCGGCTCGGTCCAGAACCCCCAATTCGCCTCACTCTTCTCCCGGATCAGCTGGCCGACCCCGGCGGGCATGCGCACGAGCAGGCCCTTGTTCTTGCCGCCCGCCTCGAGCAGGAGCACACGCCGCTTAGGATCAGCGCTAAGGCGGTTGGCCAGCACACAGCCAGCCGAGCCGGCCCCGATGATGATGGTGTCGTAACTCTGGGCGTGTTCGGCCATAGGGTCCCTACTCAATCGGCGCTCCGCGGCGACGCGGACTGGTCCACAGACGCGCAGGATTACGGTGCGTCACGCAAGGCATGAGCCGCACGAGCCCGCGTGAGCTGCGCCCGACCGTTCGAACACGCCCGCGAGGTCCGCTGGATCAGGTCTCGACAACCGCGCCCATCCGCATCTTGCCCGACCGTCTTGAGTACGAGAAGAGTGTGATACCGGATCTCGCTATCCCGCCTGATCGATGGGCGGCAAGGGTCGGGGCGATGCGGGGACGTGACATGGGACGCTGGATTCTGGCCGCTGCGACCTGTGCGGCGCTTATCCTGGGGGCCGCGCCAGCCCTCGCGAGCGGCAAGGTGGGAGCCGCTGCGCGCGCGTCGGGACTGAGCGCCAAACAGGTGGCGGCGATCGACCGCTACGTGACCGCCGAGAGGGCGCGCCAGCGGATCCCCGGGATCGAGATCGGCATCTACGAAAACGGCCGCGCCGTCCTTGAGAAGGGCTATGGCCTGGCCGACATCGAGTGGCAGGCGCCCGTCACGGCCGACACCCTCATGCAGTCCGGCTCGGTCGGCAAACAGTTCACCGCCACAGCGATCATGATGCTGGTGGAGCAACACAAGATCGGTCTGGAAGACAGCATCCGGAAATACTTTCCCGACGCGCCCGAGAGTTGGCAGACGATCAAGATCAAGAACCTGTTGTCGCACACCGCGGGCCTGTCGGAATACGAGGACGGGGCGCTCGAAGAGCCCGGCGGCGAGTTCGACCTGACGCGCAACTTCACCGAGGATCAGCTGGTCGCCAAGGTCGAGAAGCTGCCCATCGAATATAAGGTCGGCGAGTCCTGGGACTATCGGAACACCGACTACCTGCTGCTCGGCATCATCATCCATCGGGTCACCGGCCAGTTTTACGGGGACTATCTGCACGACCATATCTTCGCGCCCCTGGGCATGACCCACACACGGGTTATCTCTGATACCGACATCATCCCGAACCGGGCGTCGGGCTACGAGATCAAGGGCGGCGTGCTGAAGAACCAGGCGTGGGTCTCGGCGACATTCAATTCCACCGCCGACGGCACGCTCTATTTCAACGTCCGCGATCTGGAGCATTGGGACCGGGCGCTCTATGGCGACGCCCTGGTGAGCCAGGCGACGCTGAACCTGATGTGGACGCCGTTCCTACTGAACGACGGCAAACCGAACCCCGTGGGCTATGGCTTCGCCTGGGTCAAGGGCGACATGAACGGCCATCGGGTGATCAGCCACAGCGGGGCATGGCAAGGGTTCACCTGCCAAATCGCGCGCTTCGTCGACGACAAGCTCACCGTCGTGGTCCTGACTAATCTGGATGCCGATCACGCCCGGCCGATCGCGATCCAGCAGGTGGTGGCGGGTCTGGTGCGTCCGGCCCTGATGCCAGCGCTTCATCCTGTGATCGAAGACAAGGATCCGGGGCTCGGTGAGCGGCTGCGGCGCATCCTTATCGACGCGGCCGCTGGCAAGGACACCGGGACTGCGTTCGCCGCTAAGGCAGGCTATAAGTTCGACGCGAGCGACGGGCCGGAGTTTGCGGCCCAACTGCCGAAGGCCTGGGCGGCCGCGCCGATGCGGCTTATCCGTCAGGCCAACAAGGACGGCGTCAACGTCGTGGCCTACCGTCTTGGACCGGAAAACGACACGCGGGTGCTTCAGGCGCGCCTCGACGCGTCTGGCAAGCTGCTGGCCTTCAGCATCGTTCCCGATCCGGACGACCGCTAGCGATCGCGACTGATCGCGGCGCATGGCGCCGAGGGTCTTGGGATGGTCGCCTCAAGCCGCTTCAGTCGCGTCGCAGCGGGTAAATCGGCGCGAGGTCTTGAGGCGAGTTCAGCACCCCCTGATCGGGGGGCTCTAAGTCGCTCGAGGTTTAAAGGCGCAATTTTCAGCTCTCGGGGCCATGGCGGGCGCCCAAATTCCCGCTAAGGTCCGCCTGCGGAAGATGTCCTTCGCCGCCTTGTCTCCGGAGCTTCGCTTTGATCCGTTCGCGCCTTCTCCTCGCCGCCTTCGCCGCCTCGGCGCTTGTCCCTGCGCTCGCAAACGCCCAGCCGGCGGCGCTCCTCGGCTTCACTCCGGAGGGCGCAGCCCAGGAGCGGTCGCTTGAGGCTGAATTCGATCGCGGACTCTCGGCCGCCGAACAGCGTGATTGGCTAAAGCTTATGTCCTCGCGCCCAAACCAGGTCGGCTCGCCGCACGACAAAGCCAACGCGGAGTGGATGCTTGCGAAATTCAAGGAATGGGGCTGGGACGCCCATATTGAAACCTTCGAGATCCTCTACCCGACGCCGATCACGGTCTCGGCGGCGTTGCTTGGACCGCATCCTTATACTCTGAAGCTCGCCGAGCCGCCGGTCGCCGGAGACGAAAGCTCCCAGCAGACCAAGGACGTACTGCCGCCCTATGTCGCTTATCAGGGCGATGGCGATGTGACCGCCGAGGTGGTTTATGTCAACTACGGCATGCCCGAGGACTACAAGGCCCTGGAGCGCCAGGGGATCGACGTCAGGGGAAAGATCGTCCTTGCGCGGTATGGCGCCGGCTGGCGGGGTCTAAAGCCAAAGCTCGCCTACGAGCACGGCGCGGTCGGATGTTTGATCTATTCGGATCCGGCCGACGACGGCTACGCGGTCGACGAGGTTTATCCGATCGGGTCCGCGCGGCCGCCCTTGGGCGTCCAGCGCGGATCGGTGGAGGATATGACCCACTATCCCGGAGACCCCCTGACGCCGGGGGTCGGGGCGACCAAGACCGCCAAACGCCTCACGCGCGAAGAGGCGAGCACCATCCTTAAGATCCCGGCCTTACCGATTTCCTATGCAGACGCCCAGCCGATACTTGAGGCGCTGGGCGGCCGGGTCGCGCCGCGCAGCTTCCGCGGCGACCTGCCGATCACCTATCATTTGGGCCCATCGACGGCGAAGCTGCATTTGGTCGTAAAGTCCGACTGGAGCCTGAAAACCATCTACGACGTCATAGGCGTCCTGAAGGGCTCAGAGGCGCCCGACCAATGGGTGGTGCGCGGCAATCACCACGACGGCTGGGTGTTTGGCGCCTATGATCCCCTCGCCGGCAACGTGGCCCTGCTCAACGAGGCTCAGTCTCTGGGCGCCCTCGTAAAGTCAGGCTGGCGGCCCAAGCGCACCTTGGTCTACGCGAGCTGGGACGCCGAAGAGCCGGGCCTGATCGGTTCAACCGAGTGGGCCGAGCAGCATGGCGATGAGTTGCAGAAAAAGGCGGTCGTCTACATCAACTCCGACACGAACGGTCGGGGCTTTTTGGGTGTGGAGGGAAGCCATGACCTTGAGCGGATGGTCAACCAGACCGCAGCCGATGTGAAGGATCCCGAAACCTCAGCCAGCGTCCGGGTCCGCCAGCAGGCGAGCCTGGGGGTGCGCGCCTTCTCCAGCCCTTCGGATGCCCAGGCCCAGCGCGCCGCCAAACGGGCCGAGGACGGCGGCGACCTCCCCATCGGCCCCCTGGGCTCGGGGTCGGACTACACCGCCTTTCTTCAGCATCTTGGCGTGCCCTCGATTAATCTCGGGTTCGGCGGCGAGGATGAACAGGGCGGCATCTACCACTCGGCCTACGACACCTTCGAACACTATGTGCGCTTCGGCGACCCGAAGTTCGAATACGGCGTCGCTCTGTCGCAAACCAGCGGCCGAATGGTCCTGCGCATGGCGGACGCGCAGGTTCTTCCCTTCGCCTTCAGCCCCTTCGCCGACACCGTTGGGGGGTATGTGGAGGAGCTGAAAAAACTGGTCGCCGACACGCGCACCAAGACCGAGACCCTCGAAAAACTGACCACGTCCGGCGCCTTCGCGCTCGCCTCCAACCCGGAACGTCCAACCCTGGCTCCAACGCTTGAGGCGCCGCCGCCTAAGATTGACTTTGGGCCCCTGGACGCAGCCGAAGCCCGCCTGAAGGCGTCGGCCAAGACCTATGATGAAACCCTTGCGAAGGCCGGCGCCCTGCCGGCCGATAAGAGCGAGGCGTTGAACGCAGAGCTGCAGACGATCGACCAGACCCTGCTCGATCCTGAGGGCCTGCCAGGTCGGCCGTGGTTCCGCAATCTGGCCTACGCGCCGGGCGTCCTGACCGGCTACGGCGCAAAAACCTTGCCGGGCGTGCGCGAAGCGCTTGAGAGCCGGCGTTGGGCTGAAGCACAGGTTTACATCGGCCGAACAGCTCAGGCCCTGAACCTTTACGCCGATCGGCTGGACAGCGCAGCAGCCCTGATCGCAAAGAAGAGCTGAGACGGATGCAGGGTTGGCTGCGAAAAAAAGCGTTCGACGCGCTCGCGCGTACTGACCCCGCCCAAAGGCTTAAACCGTCGCTTTCATGGCCCCACCTGATCGCCCTCGGGGTGGGGGCCATCGTCGGGACAGGCATCTACACCCTGATCGGGGTCGGCGCCGGCCTGGCGGGGCCGGGGGTTTTGTTGTCCTTCGCCATCGCGGGCGCTGTCTGCGTGTGCGCCGCCCTCTGCTACGCCGAGATGGCGACCATGATCCCGGCCGCCGGGAGCGCCTATACCTACAGCTATACCGTGCTTGGCGAGACCTTGGCCTGGATCGTCGGCTGGAGCCTGATCTTGGAATATACGGTCGTCTGCTCAGCGGTGGCCGTCGGCTGGGCGGGGCATGCGGTCGAGTTCGTAAGGGCCTATCACTGGCCGATCGCGCCCAGTCTTCTTGGGGGGCCGGCCGCTCCGGGCGGGCTGATCAACCTGCCGGCGATCCTGATCACGATCGTGGTCGCTGTCTTCCTGATCATCGGCACGCGCGAAAGCGCCACGGTCAATATGGCGCTGGTCGCCATCAAGCTCGCGGCGCTGGCGACCTTCGTGGCCCTTGCCCTCCCCGCGCTCAAGCCCGCCCATTTCATCCCCTTCATGCCCAATGGGTTCTCAGGGTACGATCCTGTGCGTCACCAGAAGATCGGCGTGATGGCCGCCGCTTCGATCATATTTTTTGCATTTTATGGCTTTGACGCCGTGTCGACGGCGGCCGAAGAGACCAAGAACCCCGGCCGCGACCTGACCATCGGCATCCTCGGCTCGATGGCGCTCTGCATCGTGATCTACATCATCGTCGCCGTCGCCGCGATCGGCGCGAGCCCGCCCGCCGCCTTCGCCAAGAGCCCTGCGCCCCTCGTGTTTGTGCTCGACCAGGTTCAACAGGCCGGCGCCGCGAAGGTCGTGGCCGCCGCCGCCGTGATCGCTCTGCCGACGGTGATCCTCGCCTTTATGTATGGTCAGAGCCGGATTTTCTTTGTCATGGCGCGCGACGGCCTGCTGCCGCAATCCCTCGCGCGGGTAAACGCCAAGACCGGCGCCCCTATCGTGATGACCGTGATGACGGCGAGCGTGGCCGCAGCCCTGGCGGGCGTTTTTCCCCTCGACCTCATCGCCGCCCTGGCCAACGCGGGCACCCTCTGCGCCTTCGTCGCGACGATCGCCTGCGTGGTCGTGATGCGGCTGAGGGAGCCGGAGCGTCCGCGCGTCTTCAGGACGCCGATATGGCCGGTGGTGGCCTTGATCGGCATTCCTGGCTGTCTTTACCTCTTCACCACCCTGCCGAACCTGACCATAGGCCTGTTCCTGGTCTGGAATGTTTTGGGCCTTTTGGTCTACGCCCTCTTCAGCCGACGCTCGTCGGTCTTGGCCAAGGCGTAAGGCGCCGCCGGCTCAAAGGGTCAGATGCATCACGGCCCGCGCGCCCTTTGGGTGGGCAGGGTCGAAGGCCACCGCTGCGCCCAGGCTTCGGCCCATAGCGGCGATCACCGTCTGGCCAAGGCCGGTGCCCTTGGCCTTCAGTCCGACTGCGGGCATTCCGACCCCGTCGTCCTCGACCGACAGCTCCGCCGCGCCATCGCCGAGGGTGGTGAAGCGGACGCGAACCTCGCCGAATTCCTCTTCGGCGTAGGCGTACTTGCAGGCGTTTGTGATCAGCTCGGCCACCACAACTCCAAGGGACACGGCCTTATCGGTGGAGAGCTTGATCGGTTCGGCCTCGAGCAGGATCGGGCGGCAGCCGCCGGCGCTCAGGGACTGACCGAGCTCATCCACGAGCCCGCGCAGATACTCGGCGATGTCCACCTGCTCCACGTCCTCCGATGTATAAAGGCGCTTGTGCACCTGCATGATCGCGCCGATCCGCGCCTGGGTGTCGCGCAGCGCGGAGCGCGAAGCCTCGTCCGCGACCGCGTGGCTCTGCATATGCACCAAGGACGAAACGAGCTGCAGGCTGTTGGCGACCCGGTGGTTGACCTCGCGCAACAGAACCGCCTGACGCGCGACAATGGCCTCGAGGCGCGAGTTGCTCGCCACGAGGGCTTCAGCCGCAGCGTCGCGTTCACGGGTGAGCTTCACCTGGGCGACAGCCTGGGTCAGGGCGCTGGCGAGAAGATCGATGAAGTCGTCCGAGGCGGCTTTGACCACATAGTCGACCGCGCCCGCCTTCAACGCCGCCACTGCAATCCGGCTCTCGTCGGAGCCCGTGACATAGACCACCGGCGAGCCGTTCGCGAGGGCCAGCAGACCCCGCATGGCGTCCAGGCCGTCCTGGCCTGGCATGTAGTGGTCGATGGCGATCACATCGAAGGGTTCGGCCTGCGCTTTCTCAATGCCTTCGGCGCCGGAGTTGGCGCACTCAACGCTGAAGCCGCGTCGGTCGAGCCGGCGTTGGATCAACCGGCACAGGGCCACATCGTCGTCGATGTAGAGGAGACGACAGAGCCCCGCAGCTTCGGGTCTGCTCAAACCGACCCCTCGGGCACCTGAATCACCGACAAGAACAGACCAAGCTGACGAATGGCGTCGGCGAAACTCTCGTAATTCACCGGCTTGGTGATGTAGACGTTGCACCCGAGGTCATAGCAGCGCTGGATTTCGGTCTTGTCATCGGTGGTCGTGAGCACAACCACAGGCATCCGCTTCATCGCCGGCTCAGCCTTGATCCTGGCCAGGATATCGATCCCGCTCATGTCGGGCAGATTGAGGTCGAGGAGCACAAGGGCCGGCCCGTTCATCAAGGGACCGTCCGGGCCGTTGAACAGGAACTCAAGGGCGCTGGTGCCGTCGGTGCAATGGCGGATAAGATTGGAAATACCGGCCCTTCGGATGTTCCGCTCGATCAGCCGAGCGTGGCCCTCGTCGTCTTCGATCATCACGATGGTGACTGGCTGCTGCTCGCTCACGCGGATAGTCCTTCACTCGGCACAAGCACTCTTGGTAGAGAGAGGCGGAACACCGCGCCTTGGTCAAGGGCGGAGGTGCATGTGATCACCCCCCCTAACCGATGCACCAGAGCGCGCACATGGGCCAGACCAATGCCTTCGCCAGGCTGGCTTTGAACGCCTGAGCGACGGAAGAGTTCGAAGATGCGTTCATGATCCTTAGGATCGATCCCGCGGCCATTGTCCGCGACTTCGAACACCACCCGCCCGTTCGCCTCGGCCCCGCTGACCGCGATGCGCAATGGACGCTTGGGACTGTGATACTTCACAGCGTTGTCGATCAGATTTCCAAGCACCTGTTCGACGGCGAGGCGGTCGGAGACAAGGTCCGGGAGGGGGCTCTGGATCAGCGCCTCGCCGCCGATTTCGTCGACCCGGTGCTTGACGGTGGTCAAGAGCGCCTCCACGAGCGCCTCCATAGGCAATCGCTCGGGGTGGAGCACCCGACGTCCCTCCCGTGACAGCTTAAGGATCGCTCCGATCAACCCGTCCATCTTTCGGGTAGAGGCGCGGATGAAGCTGATCGCCTCAGGAATATCGGCATCCACCGCCTGCTTTACCTGTTCGGGCAGGCGACCTTCGGCGTCGCGCTGCTCCACCCAGCGCACCAGCGCCCGAAGGGGCTTCATCGACTCCTCGAGCTCGCTGGTGAACCCCATGACGTTGACCAAAGGAGAGCGCAGATCGTGCGACACGATATAGGCGAAACGCTGGATCTCCTGGTTGGCGCGGGTAAGGTCGACGGTGCGGTCCTCGACCCTTTGTTCCAGGGTCTGGTTCAGGCTCCTGAGGGCGGTCTGCGCCCGGGTGAGATCTTCGGCGAACCGGCGCATGGCCAGGATGGAGATCAGCGACAGCGCACTCAGAAGCAGGGCTGCGGCCAGACCCACGTAGATCAGCAGCCTTATCGCGCCCTTCTCCTTTTCGAGGCGCTGGACCAGAAGTCGGTGCTCCTCGGCCAGCATCTCGTCGGTCACCGCGCGGATGCCGAGCAGCGGCTGCAACGCCTGTTCTGCAGGGAAGGCGAGGATGGCCTGTTCTCGGCGGCCAGCGGCGACCAGCGCCACACTCTCGTCGTTGACCTTGGTTTTCCACGCGAGAAGGGGCTTGATCCGGTTGATGCTGGCGCGCTCGGCCGGGTTGTCGAGGGTGGTCTCTGCGAGCTGGTAGAGGGCTATGGCCACCGCACTGCGCGACGACCTGTATGCGGCCTGCTGGACCGGCGTCGGGGTAAGAAGATAGCCGCGTCGCGCGGTCTCCGCGCGCTCGACCGATTCCATAAAGGCGAGGATCCGCTGCTGGGCTATGTAGGTGTGGTCGACCCAGTCGTTGTAGTCGTTGGTCTTGACCGCAAGCCAAACAATGGCGCCGCCGAGGGCGGCGAGGACCAAAAGCCCGGCCCCCAGCACGCCGGTCAGTAGTCGATTGAAATCACCTTGTGAAATCTCGCGGCGATCCTTGGGACGAAGGCTATTTAAGATTTCAATCATTCGCGAGAGCCCGCTGAACCCCCCCTCTAACGCCAAGCTCGGCTGTGGGTTTCACAGCAGTGTTCGTGCTGATGCTTTCGCATACCATGGTCGTTGCTCGCGACACACCCACCTCTACACAGGTTTCATTTGGGAAGCGCCCTGAATAAACCATTCGTGAATTATTATTAACCGGATCAATAAGTTCATCAGGTCTTACTTGTAAACTGGTTTTGGTTCGTATTGTGGATCGGGGGTGAAGTCGTAATGGAACCGAACACTCTTGGGTGTGTTTTGAAAGTCCAGAGACAGAGCGAGAGCGGTGCAAGACGATCCCACCATATTGGTCGCTGAAGACGACGAACTCATCCGCGCGATCATGTGCGAAGTTCTGATCGATCACGGCTTTCAGACGGCTGAGGCGGCCAACACGGCCGGAGCGCTGCGGCTGATCGAAGAGCGCGACGACCTATCGGCCGCCTTCATCGACATCGACCTTGGCGACCGCGGCGGCGGATATCTGGTGGCCCGGCGCGTGCGTGAGCGCCGTCCGGACATGAAGATCGTTTACACCTCCGGCGGCGCGCACTGCGACTTCGAGCGCGAACGGGTCGAGGATGCCGAATTCGTGGCAAAGCCTTACCGGCCAGACAGCGTTTGCAGCTTGATCGCGCGCCGGCTGGCCTAAACGCACACGGCGCTGTCTGCGCAGCGCAGGCTCCTACCTTATCGCGTCGGGATGGTGATATCGCACACAGATGCGGCCGGCCCCTTATCGGCGAGGGCGTGCGCAAGCGTGGAGCGGAAGGCCGGGCCCCGTGTGTCCAGCACCTGGACCTTCGGCCGATCGGCCGCCGGCATGTCCGAAGCGAGGCGCACCGTCAGCATCTTATCCTGTGGATCCGCCACCGGCTCGCCAATCTTGATTGAATTGACCACGTCCTGACCGACCAGGACCCTGCCCCAGGCCGTGTATTTCTGCATCAAAGACGGGTAGAACCCGCGCATGAGGAAGAACTGGCTGTTGGCCGAGTCAGGATCGCCCGCCCGCGCCATGGCGGCGACGCCCGGACAGTAGACGGCCCAGGCATTGACCTTGCCGTCTGCGGTCATGGACATCAGAGCTTCGGACTGGCTGGCGACGGGCAAGGCTCCCAGAAACCCGAACTCCATGGCGCGCAGGGTGGTCAATTTCACAAACGGGGTGTCGGCGCCCCGCCGAAAGGTGAACTCGCCTTTGAGGTTCGGCAGGTCCGAGCCGCCTTCGCCATCGTTCTTAGGATCGCCGGTCTGATCCATGAAATCGTCGACGACCCGAAAGAAGGTGAGGCCGTCGTAGAAGCGCCGTTTGGCCAGGGTGCGGATCCGCAAGACATGCGCCGGCGCAATGTCCGGATACATTTCAACCACGATCCGCCCCTTGTTGGTGTCGATCACCAGGAGGTTTTCGGGATCGGGCGTGCGCCATTCCGCCTCGGTGGGCAAAAGCGCCGCGCCGCCGCTGGCCTTCGAAAGAAGCTCTTCGTTGGTCGGCAAATGGGCCGGCCGCTGAATTTCCTTTTTCTTGGGAGGTTCATCCTGGCGGGCGGACGCCAGGGAGGGAGCGAGGGCGGCGACCAGCGCCAGGCCCATGAGCGTGCGAAACTGCATCAATCGGAATCCAAAGGGTCCAGTACTCAACTGCGGCTCTCGGCCACCTTAGTGAGCAGCCTCTCGGCCACATGCGGCGTAACGAAGGCGGAGACATCGCCTCCAAGGGTTGCGATCTCCTTGACCAGCTTGGACGCGATCGCCTGGTGGCGGGGATCGGCCATGAGGAATACGGTTTCGATGTCCCGGTTCAGCTGCTGATTCATCGCCGTCATTTGAAACTCGTATTCGAAGTCGGCTACGGCGCGAAGGCCGCGCACGATGACGGTTGCTCCGACCTCTTCAGCGAAGTGCATCAAGAGACTGTTGAAGGGCATGACGAGGATCTCCGCGTCGCCGGCCAGGGGCCGGGTTTCGCGAACCACCAGTCCGACCCGCTCCTCGAGGGTGAACAGCGGGCCCTTGCCGGCGTTGATCGCAACGCCGATCACCAACCGGTCGATCAGCTTGACGGCGCGGCTGATGATGTCGAGGTGACCGTTTGTGATCGGATCGAAGGTGCCTGGATAAAGACCAATACGCTGGACCATGCCGCTCAGCCCCTCACCCCGGCCTCCGGCCCTCGGCCGCCGGGGCACAAGGCCCGGCGGACGCGATGGCGTCAAGCCTGTTCCATGTCGCCGCCATCGCCGCCCTCGTCAGCGCTTCGCTCGCCGGGAGCCTCCTCGCCCTCCGGCTCGGCAAGGCGTTCGACCGAGACGACATGCTCTCCCTCCCCCGTCCTGAAGACGATGACGCCTTGAGTGTTGCGCGCGGCGATCCGAATATTTCCCACAGGGACGCGGATCATCTGCCCGCCGTCTGTAACCAGCAGCAATTCGTCGCCTGGCTCCACCGGGAAGGCGGCCGCGAGGCGGCCGCCCCGGCGCGATAGGTCCTGGGCGGAAAGCCCCTGTCCGCCGCGCCCCGTGCGACGGAAGTCATAGGCCGAACTGCGTTTGCCGACGCCCTCGGAGGAAAGGGTCAGGATAATCTGCTCGGCGGCCTTGAGCTCTGCATAGCGCTCCTCGCTGAGGGCGGCCGCCTCTTCGCCGTCCTCCTCATCGTTCGTGGGCGTCTCTTCGCCGTCTGCCGCCTCCGTGCGGAGCTCTGCGCGAAAGCGCTTCAGATAGCCCGCGCGTTCTTCGGGGGTCGCGGGCACGGACTGCAGCATGGCCATGGAAATCACCGCGTCGCCCTCGGCCAGGCGGATTCCGCGAACCCCGGTGGAATCGCGCCCCGCGAACACCCGCACCTCCTCCATCGCAAACCGGATGGCGCGTCCAAGGGCTGTGGTCAAAAGGACATCCTGGTCGGGTTCGGCCAAAGACACGCCGACGATGTGCTCGCCTTCGCCAAGCTTCATGGCGATCTTGCCGGCCCGGTTGACGTTGACGAAGTCGGAAAGCTTGTTGCGCCGCACGTCGCCGCTTGTGGTGGCGAACATGACATCGAGCCTCTCCCAGCTCGCTTCGTCCTCCGGGAGCGGCAGGACGGTGGTGATGGTTTCGCCCTGCTCGAGGGGCAAGAGGTTGACGAAGGCCTTCCCGCGGGAATTCGGGTCGCCGAGGGGCAGGCGCCAGACCTTAAGCTTATAGACCTTGCCCTCCGAGGAAAAGAACAGCACGGGCGCATGGGTCGAGGCCGAAAATACCCGGGTGACCGCATCCTCATTCTTCATCCGCATCCCCGAGCGGCCCTTGCCGCCGTGACGCTGGGTGCGATAGGCCGAAAGATGGGTGCGCTTGACATACCCGGTGTGGGTGACGGTTACGACCATGTCTTCGCGCGGGATCAGGTCCTCGTCCTCAACGTCCGCATCGCCTTCGACGAAGACGCTCCGGCGCGGAGCGGCGAACTGGTCTCTGACCTCAACCAGCTCTTCACGGACGATGGCCATCACCCGCGCTCGAGAGCCCAGAATGGAAAGATATTCTCGGATCGCCTCGGCGAGCTCGCCCGCCTCGGTGTAAATCTCGTCACGGCCGAGCCCGGTCAGCCGCGATAGGGTGAGGGCCAGGATGGCGCGGGTCTGCTCATCGGACAGACGCACGGCGCCCGCCTCCGAGACGAGGGTGCGTGGGTCCTGGATCAAGGCGATGAGCGGCGACATGTCGCCGACCGGCCAGTCCCGGGCGGCGAGCTGCTCGCGCGCCTCAGCCGGATCCTTAGCGGCGCGGATGATCCGGATGAACTCATCGATATTGGCGACGGCGATGGCCAAGCCGACCAACACATGACCGCGGTTGCGCGCCTTGTTCAGCTCATACTTAGTTCGCCGAACCACGACCTCTTCCCGGAACTCCAGGAAGGACTCCAGCATCTGGCGCAGGCCCATCTGCTCAGGTCTGCCGCGGTTCAGCGCCAACATATTGACGCCGAAAGCGCTTTGCAGGGCCGTGTAGCGATAAAGCTGGTTTAAGATCACATCCGCCGGCGCGTCGCGCTTCAGCTCCACGACAATCCGAGTGCCGTCACGGTCGCTCTCGTCGCGTAAGTCCGCCACACCCTCGACGCGCTTTTCGCGCACCAGCTCGGCTATGCGCTCAACCAGGGTGGCCTTATTCACCTGGTAGGGGATCTCTGTGACGACAATCGCCTCGCGGTCCTTTCGGACCGTTTCGATCGACGCCTTGCCGCGCACCACAACCGAACCCCGGCCCGTCATCAGCGCATTGCGGGCGCCGGTCCGGCCAATGATTTCGCCGCCCGTGGGAAAGTCTGGACCTGGCACGATATCGAGCAGGGTTTCGAGCGGCGTGGTCGGATCGTCTATGAGCGCAAGGCAGGCGTCGACGACTTCGCCAAGATTGTGAGGCGGGATGTTGGTGGCCATGCCGACGGCGATGCCGCCGGCGCCGTTGACAAGAAGGTTCGGAATCCGCGCGGGCAGGACCGTCGGCTCCTGCTCCTTGCCATCATAGTTCTCCTGGAAGTCGACGGTATCCTTGTCGATGTCCGCGAGGAGCGCCTGGGCCGCCTTGGACATGCGGCATTCGGTGTAGCGCATGGCGGCGGGCATATCCCCGTCCACCGAGCCGAAGTTGCCCTGGCCGTCGATCAGGAGAAGCCCCATGGAGAAGGGCTGGGCCATCCGGGCGAGCGCCATGTAGACGGACAAGTCGCCGTGCGGGTGAAACCGGCCGAGGACGTCGCCGACCACCCGGGCGCACTTGGAATAAGACCGGTCGGGCGTCATGTTGAGGTCGTGCATCGAATAGAAGATGCGCCTGTGCACCGGCTTCAGACCGTCGCGCACGTCGGGAAGCGCGCGGCTGACAATCACGCTCATGGCGTAGTCGAGGTAGGACCGCTTGAGTTCGTCCTCGATGGATATGGGGGCCACGGCCCCTCCGCCGCCCCCGGGCCCACCGTCCGGCGAGGGGATGATGTCGCTGTCGTCGCTCAAGAACTACCGGCTTTCGGAAGCTGCCAACGGCGGTCGCAAGGTCCCGCCGTGAAAGAAGAATCGGCGCTTCGCGCCGTGCCTTTCATTTAGCAATTGCCGGGCCCCGGCGCAAAGGTTTGCGCGGATTTTCCTGGTCCTATCCTGCATGCCCCCAGAGGGCAGGCTGGGCGAGCATCAGGTAGAACACCCCGACGAGCGCAATAAAGACGACACAGCCGAGGCCAAACCAGATCCGGTAGAGACGGTCGTATTCCGCCGGGAGTCCGGAACCCTCGACAACACACTGTTCGGCAAGCTGTTTAATCCGCACCTGGATCAAGACAACCGGTATCCAGCATGCGCCGACCACGACAAAAAGGCTCAACGCGGCGATGATCCATGGGGCCATGGTCAGCTCCATCATCGCCATCAGGATCCCGCCGGTCACCGGTTGAACAACGCCCGCAGACACGGTGAACACAAGATTGGTGACGATGGCGATCCCGGCCACCGAAGCGATTACCTTAGGATCGCGTGTGCGGTTGGCCATGACCAAGAAGAAAAAGGCTCCAAGGCCGGTCCCGAACAGGATGGTCGATGACAGGACATGCACCCACTTGACGAACATCTGCGGCTCCATGCCGGGCGGTCCTCTCGCGCGTTGGAAAAAAAGGCAGGTCAGCCTGACGCCAAGATATCCCGCTGTTGCGACGCAAATGCAAGTAATCATCAGGCTCTGTCTTGGCGCGGGCGCGGTGGGCGGCTAGCCTCCTCCGATGCCGCGCCTCAGCCCCGCTCTTATCACCGCAGCCCTCGCCCTTGCGCTTTGGCATCCGTCGCCCGCCCTCGCGGCGAGGACGTCCGGCAGGCTCGATACGACGCTGCGCATTGCGGTGATTTCGGCATTCGAGCCCGAAATGGTCGAGCTGCGCGCGGCGGTCGTGCATCCAAGGACCGTCAGTGTCAACGGCGTGAGCTTCACCCTCGGGACCATAGACGCTAAGCCCGTGGTGCTGTTCGAAAGCGGAATGAGCCTCGTCAACGCGGCCATGAACACCCAGCTCGCCCTCGACCGCTTCCGGGTCGCCCGGATCGTGTTTTCAGGCGTCGCCGGCGGCGCCGATCCTGACCTCAAACTCGGCGATGTGGTCGTGCCGGAGCGCTGGGCCCAATACCTGGAAGCCTCGTTTGCCCGGGCCGATGGCCCGGGCTTCATCGCGCCGAACTTCGACGAGGGACCGAAGCTCGCCAGCTACGGTATGATCTTTCCCCACGCCGTCGAGGTGCGGCGCGCCGGCGACACAAGGCCCGAGCGCAAGCTCTGGTTCGCCGCTGATCCCGCCATGCTCGCCACCGCGAGGACCGCCCTCGCAGGCTTGATCCTGGATCGGTGCTTTGGCGACCTCTGTCTTACGTCGACGCCAAAGATTAAGATCGGCGGCGCCGGCGTCTCCGGCACGGTCTTTATGGATAACGCCGCTTTCCGCGGTTATGTCGCCAAGACCTTTGAGGCGGAAGCCATCGACATGGAGACCGCTGGCGTCGCCCAGGTCGCTTATGCGAACCATGTGCCTTTCCTCGGGTTTCGCGCGCTGTCGGACCTCGCCGGCGCCGATCCCGGCCCGAACCCGGTTTTCCGCTATCTCGGCGTTGCGGCCCACAACGCGACGAAAACTGTGCTGGCCTTCATCAAGGCGTCGCCGGGAGTTTAATCGGCCTTCTCGACCTTTACGGTGTTCACCACATCCGGATTTCCGGTTCGCGCCTACGGGCCTTTCACCCGTAAGCACTTGAACGAACGGACAAAACGAGATCTTAGAACGGGATCTCGTCGTCAAGGTCGGCAGCGAAACTCTCACGCGGCCCCACGCGTTCCTGGGGCCGTCCGCCGCCATAGTCCGAAGCGCCGCGACCGGCGCCCATGCTGTCCTCATCGCTGGCGCGGCCGCCGAGCATGGTCAGCTCGCCGCGGAATTTCTGCAGCACAATCTCTGTGGAGTATTTCTCGACGCCCTGTTGGTCGGTCCACTTTCGGGTCTGAAGCGCGCCCTCGACGTACACGGTCGAGCCCTTCTTGAGATACTGCTCGGCCACCTTTACGATATTTTCGTTGAAGATCACGACCTGATGCCACTCGGTCTTTTCCTTGCGCTCGCCCGAGGCGCGATCGCGCCAGGTTTCAGAGGTGGCGATGCGCAGGTTGGCGACGCGGTCACCAGAATTCAGAGTGCGAATCTCAGGGTCCTTACCGAGATTGCCGATTAAGATCACCTTATTGACGCTTCCTGCCATGGTCGTGTTCCTTCGCTCCAGGCGGCGCCCGCAGGTCGCAGCCTCACATTAATGTTCTATTTATGTTCACGCTGGACGTCGGCTGTCAACCAGGCCTTTCATGGCGGCGGCGACACCGATCCGGGCGGGGCCAACCGGCCATCGCCCGTGCGCACAAGGGCCAGATAGCTGGCTCCGTTCAGGCTGTCAGCGGTGAAGATGCCTTCTCGCTCCAGGAAGAGAAACTTTGTCTGGTAGGCGCCTGTAATCTCCACCTGGCTCCCGCCGAGACTGAGAAAATGGACGCGCATGCCCTCAAGGTCGGCAGCGCACTGCTCGAGGGTCGGCACATTGCGCGCCAACACGTTGTACTGGGGTGGCTTCCCCTTTGGCTGGGCGTAGTGATAGCAGACGCCAGGATCGCCCGGAGGGCGCGGCGAGGTGTCGCATCCCGAAACGGTCGATGCGCCGAGGAGGGCGGCGAAGGCGAGCGGAAGACGCTTCATTCGCCAGTCCTACACCGCCCCCTTGCGACGTGCGAGGGCGTTCGGACCTGACGGCGACATCCCTTCGAGACCATCAGCCGGGAGGCAGGCTGCAATCGTTCGGGTCTTGGATCACCAGGGTGCGGAAGCTTCGATTGTCGGGCGAGATCTCCACGCGCCCCGGAAGGAGGCGCAGGGTCTGCCCCCCCGAGCGGCCGTAAAGGGCGTCGCCCGGGCGGACACAGCGCCCATCGAACAGGATGCGCACGCATTGGCCGAGCGTCATGCCCTGCCCGACCGCGCGCCAATCTCCGCCCGTGAAGCGCAGGCAATCGCCAGACGCGCCGGCGGACGCTGCGACCTCAGCGACGACAGGCCGCGGCGCGGCCGGCGCTGGCGCCGCCGCCGACGACGCGGCGGGCAAAGCCTGAAGGGCGCCAGCGCCGCCGGCCACCGCTCCGGTCGCCGGATCCAGGCCGACATCCAGGGCCTGAGCCGCTACGCCATTGCGTTTGGCGCATTCCAGGACCGGAAAGTCGCCGACGTATTGACCGTTGACGAAACAGCGCAGGGGCTTGGTTTGGCTGACCCTGGCCTCGTCATGCACAGCGTTGACCTTAAGCCCGGCCTTGGCCGCCAGATCCGCCTCCTTCTCCCCGGCGGGCTGGCGCAAAGCGAAGACGGCGAGCATCAGGGCGAGCAGCAGCGCAACCCCGGCGCCGACGGCGATCTGGATTCGGCGATCCTGCAGAAGTCTCATGGCGTCGGGGTAAGCCGACGCGCGAAACCGTGCAAGACCAGGATCGCGTTAGGCGAAGCCGCCAGCAGGTTCAGGGCGCAAGGCGCGTATGGAATCGGGATGCAGGGACCTAAGGGCCGCGCCTTCAAAGCGCGAAAGCCCTAGCTCAGGCGCTGAAGCGCGAGCTGATAGTTGGCGAGCTGATTCGAATAGTAGGTCTGCAAGGTGGCCGACAGCGGCTTCTGTGTGCTGGTGGTGCTCGAGGCAGGCGTACTCATGTCCTGATAGAGGTTCTCCACCTTGGCGATGGAGAGCTGCAGCGCTGTGAGCGCTGCGTTTGCGCCGGCCGTTGTGGAGATGTTCATGGTGTCCGGCAGAACCAGGCCCAGCACCGAGCGGCCGGTGGTGCTGCTGGTTTCCGCAGCGCCCGAGGCTGAGGTGTTGTTGGCGTCGTCGGTGAGCAATCCAGGGCGCAGGCCGAGCGGCGCCAGGGCGTCTTGGCCCGAGGGACCCGCAAGCAGCTGGATCGAGGTGCTGGAATTGGCCGGGGCGATACTCAGGACGGTCTTGCCGTTCACCGTTGAGGTGGTTGCATTGGCCTGATAGCCGGTGTCGAAATTGATCTCCTGGGCGAGGCTCTCGAAGGTATCGTCTTCCTGGACCGTGATCGTCACAGGCAAGCCCGACCCCACCTGGACCTGGAATTGATCGCCGGCCCGCACGCTGGTCGCTGCAATCACATTGGAGGATTGGCTATAGTCGATGGCGCCGGTCGGCAGACCGAGAGCGTCGAGCGAGCTTGACGCGCCCGTGGTGGAGACTGCGACGCTGGTCGGCGTGTCGATGCCGTCGACGCCCTGTTGGGTGCGCGACCAGAGCACCTGACCCGAGGTGGGGTCGACCTCGGCCACATAGCCTGCCGATCCTGTGGTTTGGCCAGTCTGCGCCGCCTGGTCGAGCGACCCTGCGAGATAGACGTCGCCATTGGATGTAGTCATCGACGTCGCTGAAAAGTTCGAGGGCGTCGCTACATAGTTGATGGTGTTCGCCGCAAGGCTGGGGCTCAGCGTCGCGACAAACCCTTCCTCGCCGCCGGTGTAGGCTTGGCCCACAGTTCCGGCCAGGTTCGCGTTCTCAGTCGAGCCGGCGACGATGACCGACCCGTCGGACGCGATGGAGATGCCGGCGACGGAACCGCCCTTGAGCGCGCCCAGATCCTCCGTAGCGGACAGGGTCGGAGCGCCCGTGCTCTGGAGGCTGTATTCACGCACCACCGCATCGCCGTTCTCGGCGCCGGCCTCATAGAGCGTGTTTCCCGAAACCGCGATGCCTGCGGGCGCGTTGGTCCCACTCGAGCCGAACTCACTGGTGAAGGTCGAAGACGACACCCAGCTTGTGGTTCCGTCGGCCGCGGTGACTTGCTGGCCGCTATATCCCTGGATGTAGCTGCTCTGATTGCCCTCAGCGCTCCCGCTGCCCAAGAGCTGGCCTGTGGCTGTACCCGCGACAAAGACCTGCCCATTTGAGCCGAAGGTGATCGCGGTGGGCGTCTGGGTCGTGCCCTCCGGCTCGCTTTGGGTCTGGGTCCACTCCTCATCGCCGGTGTCGGTCGAGTAGACGCTGACAAAGCCCGTGGTGGAATCGGCGGACTGCGAGGGGTCGGTCGCGTCCAGCGGTCCGGTTGTTGTCCCGGTAATCGCCACCTGACTTCCGTCAGGCGAGACCGCGATCGCATACCCGCTTGCAGCGTTCGCGGCGCCGAGGGTGCGGGTGTAGAGCAGGTTGCCCGCAGAATCGTACTTCATCAGCGCGACGTCCGAGGAGCCGTTTATGGTCTGTCCGTCGGCGGTCGTGCCGTTTATATCGGCCAGCACATAGACCGACCCGTCCGGTCCCGTCGCCGTCGCCTGAACGTTCGTCGGCGAATTGGCGATGGTGGTGTTGGAGATCACCCCGTCCGAGGGGCTGCTCGCCACAGCGTCTGAATTACCGTTGTACTTGGCGAGGACCTGGGTGACGTCGGAGGGGCCCGTCGTGGTCGAGATGGTGGGCGCGCCGGTGCTGGAGGTTGTGATCGACGTTGTGGTTTGACCCGGCGCGCCCTGGCTGCCGGTCAGATAGACCGCAGGCGCTGAGTCCGCCGCCGAAAGCGTGATCTGTTCGGTCGGCGTGCCGACGATCTCGAGGGAATAGGTATTAGGGTCGGTTGAGATGGTCGTCGTCTGACCGTTGATCTGCGCCGTCTGAGCCGCGCCTGGGTTCATGACGTCGGCGAAGCGGGTGGTCACCCCGGCCGCGGAAAGCTGGCTGTTGAGGTAGGATACGACATTGGACAGCGTGCGCGGGGTAGATCCCATGTCATCGAGATTGAAGGCGACGTTTTTGGTGGTGCCGTTGAGCGAGGTCACCTGCATATTGAAAGCGACTTGACCGCTGAAGGCCGACACCGGCGTATTGTCCGAACCGATCGCCAAGGGCTGGGTCGTATAGTCGTCGGTCTCCACCGTGGCGCCCTCAGTGGAGGTCTGGCTCGCATTGACCGCCCCATAGGATACATCGATGTTCTTGAAGGCGCCGCTCGTAAGGTAAGTCTGCAGCTGACTGAGGCCCTGAGCAAATGTGGCCTGATAGGCGGCCTGCTGGGTTGAGCTCGCCGTGGTGGAAGCCGCCGCGCTGGCCAAGCCTTCCATGGCGTTCAGGCCTTGATAGAGACCGAACAGAGCCTCGTAGTCCTTCTGGTTTGCGCCGGCCGGCGCGGCGAGCTGAGCCGAAGAGGGGTTGAAAAAGGCGGCGCCGTTGGTCACCGACTTCACCAGGGCGCTTTGCTGGGGCGCTGTGGATGTGGACTCCCACGGCGGAACGGCCGTGGTGCTGGATGAGCTCGAACTGCTGCTGCTACTGCTGGTCCCTGTGATCCCTTCGCTCAAGAGAGACTCAAGGGTCGAGCTATCGATCGAGACTGGCGCAGGCGCGTTGTAAACGTAGGTGACCTTGCCGGTGTAGGGGTTCTTCTCCTCGGTATAAGGCGAGGACGCGATCAGGCTCGTCTGCGAGAGCAGAGACGCGGTAGAACTGCTGGCGCTGATGGACACGAACAGGCTCGCACACAAAGGACAAGCGATGTTGCGCTCGAGGCCTTTTACACGAGCTTAACGACCGGGATCGCGGCGATCAGTCCGGAGGCCCGCAGATCAGCCAGCACCGCCTCGCGCCGCGCCGTCCACTCCGCCTCGAGAATCGCCAGAAGGGCGACATCGCGAAACTCGCCGTGCTTGTAAGCGTGGCGCCGCAAATACCCCTCGCGGCGGAATCCCGCTGCAGCCTGTGCGCGAAGGGCCACTTCATTGGCCGCCTGGACTTCCGACCAGACCCGTTGCAGGCCATAGGGACCGAAAGCGAGTTCCAGGCCGAGGGCCTGGGCTGCACGCCCCGCCCCTCGCCCGCGCGCTTCGGCATCCCCGATGTACCAGTCCCATCGCGCGCGCCGTTGGGCGCTGGTCACCCCGGTCAGGGTCATCGAACCGCATGGACGACCATCGATGGTAATAATCCAGCCCTTGCGGTCAGGGTCCAGCATGAAGGCGGCGAACCAGGTCTCGTGCGCCTCCAGCGTCGGAGGATGGCTGTACATCCACCGGTCCACCTCAGGTTCGTTGCGCCAGCGGAACAGGTGTCCTAAGTCATCCTCTTGGATGTCGCGAAGCTCGATCATGGCGCCTGAAGCGAAGGGCGGGGGAGGAAGGGCAGCCGAAACGAGCCGGCGACGGAGTCTTAACCAAATCCGCCGAGTCTTTCACCCCGAAGATGAGTTCAGGTCGAAAGGACCTTGGATGGCCGAGCCGTTCGCCATCGCGGGTCGCGAAATAGGCAGTCGATCCCCACCGCTGGTGATCGCCGAGCTGTCCGGCAATCACAATGCGAGCCTGGACCGCGCCTTGCGCTTGATCGACGCCGCCGCCGCTTCGGGCGCCGAGGCGGTAAAGCTTCAGACCTATACGCCCGACACCATCACCCTGGACCACGACGGCCCCGGCTTTCGCATCCAAGGCGGTCTTTGGGCAGGGCGCACGCTGCACGATCTCTACGCCGAGGCGCAGACCCCTTATGCGTGGCACGCGGCCCTGTTCGCCCATGCGAGGGCCCAAGGCCTGATCGTGTTCTCCTCCCCCTTCGACGAAAGCGCCATAGAGCTGCTCGAAGGCCTCAGCGCCCCGGCCTTCAAGATCGCCTCGTTCGAGGCGGTCGACCTGCCGCTCATCCGCCGGGCCGCCCGTTCAGGCAAGCCCTTGATCGTATCCACGGGCATGACGTCAGAAGCGGAGATCGAGGACGCTTTGGAGGCCGCCGGCGGAGCGGCGCAGGCCGCCCTGCTTCACTGTGTTTCAGCCTATCCGGCGCGCTTCGCGGACGCCAACCTGAACGCCATTCCCATGTTGCAGGCGCGCTTCGGTTGCGTCGTCGGTCTGTCCGATCACACGCCGGGCACGGCGGCGGCCGTCGCGGCGGTCGCCCTCGGCGCCGCCATCATCGAAAAACACTTCACCCTCGATCGCGCCGACGGCGGCCCGGACGCGGCGTTCAGCCTTGAACCTGACGAGCTGCGACGTCTCGTGGACGATTGCCGCAACGGCTGGGAGGCGCTCGGAGAACCGGTGCTGAGACGAGGCGAGGTCGAGACCGGAAACCTGCAATTTCGTCGATCGCTTTATGTGGTCCGCGACGTGGCCGCGGGCATGGCGCTGACCTGCGATAATGTTCGCTCGATCCGACCTGGATTCGGCCTTGAGCCCAAACGACTGCCAGAGGTCCTAGGCCGGCTCGCCGCGCGCGATCTCAAGCGCGGCGAGCCTCTGGCCTGGGACATGGTGGCGTAGCGCCTCGAAAGGCCAAGACGTGAGGCGCGCTTCGGCGCGGTTGGCCATCCTCATGAGATCGATAACCCAAGCGCCTGGCCGAGGGCGGCGACCACCCGCGCCACATCCGAATCGGCCATGGCCGGAAAAAGCGGCAGAGCCAGCACCCGGTCATAGAAGGTCTCCGCGCCCGCCAGGCGCTCTTCGCCGTAGCGCGCGATGAAGCTCGGGTGCCGGTAGAGCGGAATATAGTGAACCTGGACCATAACGCCGGCGGCCGCCATTCGCCGCATCACCCCCTCACGCAGGACGCCGGCCGCGTCGAAATCGATCAGCACCTGATAGAGGTGCAGCGCAGGACGCCCGACGCCAAGCGCTACAGGCCGCACAAGGGGCGCAAGCGGGGCCAGCGCCTGATCATAGAGGCCGCTGAGTGCGGCGCGCCGAGCGACGAACCTCGATAACTTGCCGAGCTGGGACAGGCCAAGCGCGGCGGACATCTCGTCCATGCGATAATTGAAGCCAAGCTCGAGCTGCTGGTAGACCCAGGGTTTTCGCTCGCCGGCTTGGTCGAGCCAAGCCGCGCCCGTCATCAGAGCCGCGTCATGGGTGACCCCGTGGTTGCGAAGGCGTCTCAGCCGGGCTGCGCGCAATGGATCGTTCAGAGCAATCATTCCGCCCTCGCCTGCCGCCAGGGTTTTGACGGGATGGAAGGAGTAGCAAGCCGCTTCGCTGTGACGACACGCGCCGACCGGCGCGCCCGAGGCGTCGATCCCGCCCACCGCGTGCGCCGCGTCCTCCACCATCACTGCCCCTGCCGCCCGCGCCACGTCAGCCAAGCCGGCCATATCGGCGATCCTGCCTCCAAGGTGCACGGGCGCTACAGCCTTTACCCTCCGCCCGGCGATCGCCCGAGCCAGGGTGTCCGGCGTCATCAAGCCGGTCTTTGGATCGACGTCTGCAAAAGCGATATCGGCGCCGCATAACAAAGGCGCGGTCGCCGTCGACAGGAAGGTGATCGCAGGGGCGACACAAAGATCTCCTGGCCCGACGTCAAGCGCCAAGAGCGCCAGCAAGAGGGCTGTGCTGGCCGAAGAGCATGCGACGGCCTCACGCGCGCCGACCACCCGAGCGAAGGCCTGTTCGAAGGCGGTCACCCGGGGTCCGTGAGCGAGAAAATCCGACCTCAGGGCGGCGACAACGGCGGCGATGTCGTCGTCTTCGATCAGCTGGCGGCCATAGGGGAGCGGCGTCATGACCGCACTGCGCCATGCTGAGGCTTTCCACCCCGTTAACCATGTTTGGCCAATGGTCGCATTTGAGGAGTCTCATTGCATGTCCACTGCCGCCGCCCGCGCGCCCCTGTCGGCGCATGATCTCGACAGCCTGGCGCTCGGGCACGACTTCACCCAGCCCCGCGTCAACCTCAACGGCAAATCGGTGCTGATCACGGGGGGCACCGGCAGTTTCGGCCGGGCGTTTGCGCGGATGGTCGGCGAGACCTTCCAGCCCAGAAAGCTGATCGTGTTCAGCCGGGACGAGCTGAAACAGTACGAGATGGCGCAGGACTTTCAGGCGCCCTACATGCGCTGGTTCATCGGGGACGTGCGCGACCAGGCCCGGCTCGAGAGCGCCATGCGCGATGTCGACTATGTGGTTCACGCCGCAGCGCTCAAGCATGTGCCCATCGCCGAGTACAACCCTTTCGAGTGCATCAAGACCAACGTCATGGGGGCTGAAAATGTCGTCAACGCCGCCATCCGCGCGGGTGTGAAGCGGGTTGTGGCGCTTTCCACCGACAAGGCGGCCAATCCGATCAACCTCTATGGCGCCTCAAAGCTGGCCTCGGACAAAATCTTTGTCGCCGCCGAGGCGATGAGCGGAGCCCAGGGTACAAGGTTCGCTGTGGTGCGTTACGGCAATGTGGTCGGTTCACGGGGCTCAGTAGCGCCCCTCTTTCGCAGGCTCGCGGCCGAAGGCGCTGCGGATCTGCCGATCACCGACGCGCGGATGACCCGCTTCTGGATCACCCTGACTCAAGGGGTGAACTTTGTGCTTTCATCCATGGAGATGATGAAAGGGGCCGAGATTTTCGTGCCCAAAATTCCCTCGCTCAAGACCACCGAACTGGCCGACGCCATCGCGCCCGGGGTGCCCCACCGGCTGATCGGCATCCGGCCGGGTGAGAAGCTGCACGAGATCATGATCGGTGAGGACGACGCCCGCTCGACCATCGAACTTCTGGACCGTTACGCCATTCTGCCAAGCCATGACCACGCCCGCCGCGCGGCCTATCTGGCCGAGGGCGCCCGTCCCTTGCCCGAGGGATTCTCTTACTGTTCCGACAAGAACCCCGAGCGCCTCGACGCGCGCGGTTTGCAGGCGCTTTTGTCCCAGGCCTTCGCAAAATGACCGGACCGGACTCGATTTCGTTTTCCATCGGTGGTTGGATGCCGCGTGAGGGGCGGCGCTGGATCGATGACGAGGATGAAAACCCATCGCATGACGCGATGTGCGGCGCTGGCGACGGCCGTCTGCGCAGCCGCGGCCGCAGCGGCTGCGCCCCATAAGGCCAAACCCGCCCCCGTCCCCTCTGACCTCAGCGGCGGTTGGTCAAGTCTTTCAGGCACCGATTTCGAGCGGCCCGACCGGTTCAAGCACCTCGTGTTAACACCGGAGGAGGCCGCCGCTTATGAACGGCTGCAGAACGACCCAGACTTGCTCGAGAAGGACTTCAAGGCCATGCGGGAGAAGTCGGGCCGCCCGCCCCCGCCCGACGTCGGCGCCATTCACGTCGAGTATTTCGAGAAGGTAAAGCTCCTCAGCGTCGGTGGACAGGTTCACAGCTCGTTGCTTGTCTTTCCTGAGGATGGCCAGCTGCCCTACTCCAGCGCTGGAAAGCTGGCGCTCAAAGCCGCCCGCAAACGGGAAATGCGAGACTTTTCCAACCCGGAAGCCCGGCCCGTAGAAGAGCGCTGCCTGTTGGGTTCGGGCGAACCGTTAGGACCGCCCCTCGATACGGTGCAGGCCAACGCGAACTACGTCATCGTCCAGACCAAGGACACGGTCGCCATCGAAGGCGAGATGAACCATGACGTTCGGGTGATCCGGCTGAACGCACCTCACGGACCGGCGCAGGTCCGGCCGTGGATGGGGGATTCGACGGGCGTCTGGCAGGGAGACACCTTGGTGGTCGAAACCGTCCACTTCAATCCTGCAGAAAGCTACGAGACCACGTCGGGGGGCACGTACATCCTCTCAGATCAGGCCCGGGTGACGGAATGGTTCACCCGAATTTCCAAGACCGAAATCCTTTACCGCTTCAGCGTCGACGACCCCAAGACCTATACCAAGCCCTGGGCCGGCGAGATGATCCTAAAGGCGCAGACCGCGCCCATGCTCGAGTTCGCCTGCCACGAGGGCAACTACGCGCTCCGCGGCATCCTGGCCGGCGCCCGCAAGGTCGAATCCGAAGGAAAAACGCCTGAACCCTTAGATGGCGGCGATCCCCCGCCAAAGCCGGCCGCCGGGGCCGGCTCGATCGCGAACCCTACGAGCTAATCCACCACCCGATGGCCTGCTCGCTGGGCAAGCTTGAAGCCAGCGCGCGATCTCGAGAGGTCAGGCTCCCGCCCCGGCCGCCGGGCGCGCGCGCATGGCGGCCGCCCAACGGCGGACGTGGGTCGCTGTCTCTGGCGGCTGAAACTGCACCATGCGCGCGAAGTCCAGGCCGGTGAAGGCGAGGATGTCGGCGATAGACACGCGCTCGCCGGCGATGAATTCGCTTTCACCGAGCCTACGGTCGAACAGCTTCATCGCGCGCTCGGCGCCCGATCGGCCGTTAGCCGCAATCTCAGGCGTCTGCGTCTCGAGCGCGGCGAGGGCCGGATGTCCATGGCGCACCGCCATCATCAGGGGCATGGCCAGCAGGAGCTCGGCGCGGCGGGCCCACATCTCGATCACAGCGATCTCCTCGGCGTCCCGGCCGAACAGGTTCGGTTCAGGATAAACGCTCTCGAGATAGCGGCAGATGGCGACGCTCTCGGTGATCACCCGTCCATTGTCGAGCTCGAGCGCCGGCACAGTCGGCAGTCCGACCTTCGCCAGATACTCGGGTGTGCGGTGCTCGCCCTTGAACACGTCGATTTGGATCACCTCGACGTCCTCGACGCCCTTCTCGGCCATGAACCAGCGCACCCGGCGCGGGTTCGGCGCCCTTCGGCTATCATAAAGTTTCAGGGGGTCATCCTCCGTGAAATAGACTTGCCGGCATCGCCCCGACGATAGACGCAGTCATGCAGGTGGCAAGAAAGCCTGCAATCAGCGCCTTCCAGACCAGGGCCAGAATCTCGCTCCGCCGGTCGGGCGCCAGGACCGAGAACCCTGAGACATTGATCCCGACCGAGCCCACATTGGCAAAGCCGCATAGGGCATAGGTCATAAGGGTTCGCGTGCGCTCGGAGAGCTGATCGACGGGAATGGCGCCGAGCTTGATGAAGGCGGAGAACTCCGTCAGCACGAGCTTGACGCCAAGGAGCCCGCCTGCGGCGCCTGCCTCGCGCCATGGCACGCCAATCGCCCAGGCCAGGGGTGCGAACACAAGGCCAAGGCCGCGCTCTATCGTCACGGGCGCGCCGCCGATCTCAGGCAAAAGACCCAGGAGCTTGTCGGCGATCGCGACGAAGGCGACGAACACGATCAGGGTGGCGCCCACGTTCAGCACGACCTGCAGGCCATCGCCGATGCCGTGACTGACGGCGTCGATGGCGCTGTCGTAGCGGTTGTCGTCGCCAAATACAGTCTCGCCCGCGTCCTCCCCTGCGCCCGGCGGCACCATGATCCTCGCCAACAAAACGCCGGCGGGCGCCGAAATCAAAGAGGCCGTCAGGACATGCGCCGCGGCGTTGGGCAGGGTCGATTTCAGGATGGTGGCGTAGGCGACCATGGTGGAGCCAGAGACGCAGCTCATGCCGACCGACATCAACATGAAGAGCTCAGATCTCGACAATTTGTCGAGATAGGCGCGGATGAAGATCGGGCCTTCGACCTGGCCGAGGAAGATGGTGGCCGCAGTCGCGAGGGCCGGCGGCCCCCTCAAGCCCAGGGTCTTCTGGAAAACGAAGCCGAAACCGCGTGTCACCCACTTCAGCACCCTAAGATGCCAAAGCAGGGCCGAAAGCGCGCACACCACCAGAATCACCGGCAGGACGCGGAAGGCGAACACGAAGGGCGCGCCAGCTGCGCCTGTAGCAAAGGGCTGTTCGCCCCCGGCCAGATAGCCGAACACGAAGCCGGTTCCCGCCTGGGTTGAGGAAGACAGACCGTCCACACCGGCGCCGACGCCCTGAAGCAGGCTCCTCGCCGCAGGAAACCCGAACAGCAAGAGCACGAGGCCGATCTGGATCAAAAGGGCGCCCAGCGCCAACTTCCACGGAAAGCGTCGCTTCGCCTCTGACAAAAGCCAGCACACGCCAACCACCGCCATGATGCCCAGCAGGCTCTGTGCGTTGAGCAGGTTCAAATCCGTCAACCCCCGACTTGATCTCGCGACCTTAGAGGCTTGCCAGCTAAGGGGAAGAGGGCGCGATCAGGGCTGTCGGCGGATTGCCGGGACCTGGGCCCGCAGCCGCGCTTGCGGCCATAGGCCCGCTTCGGGCCGGAGGCTGGGGTTTGCCTGCGACCTGGCCTCGCCCTGGCGGCGCGGGCCGGACTAAGGCCCGATGAGTTCGGCCAGCAGGGCCTTTTCGCCGTAAACCTTGTCCAGGGCTTCGGTGATGGCGGCGCTCGATACGGCGACGCCTCGGTTCAACACCGGGTCATAGCCATAGTCGCCCCCCAGCGAATGGATGTTGCCGTCGAATATGGCCCCGATCACCTGACCCTTGGCGTTGATCAGGGGCGAGCCGGAGTTGCCGCCGATGATGTCGTTGGTGGTGGAAATGTCGAAGACGGTATCGGGGTTCAGGATCGTTTTGGCGGCGATCCAGCGGGGATCCAAGGCGAACGGCGCCTGCCCTGTGGCGCGTTCATAAAGGCCTTTGAAATGCGTGAAGGACGCCACAGGCCGGCCGCGCTCAATCCAACCGGCGATTTTTCCGTAAGACAGGCGCAGGGTGAAGGTAGCGTCCGGATAAAGGCTGTCGCCGTAGGCGGCGAACCGCGCCTTGGCGATCTCTTCGCTGGCGTTCACGCTCGGGCCCGTGACGCGCTCGTCGTTCTGTTTGCGCAGGGCCCGCGCGGCCGGATCAATCCGCAGCACGAACTTGATCATGGGGTCGCTTGAGGCCTCTACAGCCGCCTCGCCCCCCTCCCATAGGGCCTTGCGTACGGCCGGATCGGCCAGGGTCGAGCCGCTCGCCAATTCGGCCGAGAGACCCTCTGGGCTCTCTTTGCCGAGGATGAGTTTGGTGGACGGATCATCGACTGTCAGCAATTCACGCACCTTCGTCAGCCAGAACTCCAGCGCCAGCTGTTCGAGAGGCTTCTCCACCGGCCGGGCGTCGAGCAGCCTGTGGCGCAAAAGCGGCAGCTGAGCGTCGCCATAGCCGGGCAGACGGTCGGCGGGCGGCTTTGTGCGTTCAGCGGCGGCGCGCACCAGACCCTTGGCGTAGGTGAAGAGTTGAGAATTGAGCGGGCCGCCGTCGACCATAGCCCGCTGCAGATAGAGTTCCCGAGACGCAACCTGGGCCTTAGCGATCGTATCCCAAGGGGCAGTCGTTCCGGCCTTGGCCTTAAGGTCCAATTCCCGCGCCTTCAGCCGGTCCATGAAGGCTTGGTCGTTGAGGGCGAACAGCCGGCCGAAGAGGACCTTATAGGTGTTCTCGAGGCCGAACAGATCATCGCCCGCCATCCGCTGATTCTCCGCACTCTCCTCGCCGAAACGGATCAGTCGGCCGCGGAGCTCAGCGAACATCGCCAGATTGATCGGTAGGGTCAGATCGCGCTGGGTCTCAAGCTCGCTGATGGTCAGCTGGCGATCGGTGCCCCCGGGATTGCCGGCTACAAATACCGGCTCGCCGTCGACCGGGGACCGGCTGTTCCACACCAGATGGCGCGTCGTCAAAATCGGAGCGCCATTCTCGTAGAGACGCAAAAAGGCGCAGTCGAGATCATAGCGGGGAAAGTTGAAGTTGTCGGGATCCCCGCCGAAGAAAGCCGCAGTAAAACCTGGCGAGAAAACCAGTCTTACGTCGGCGTATTTGCGATATTTGTACAGCTTGTACTGACCGCCTTGATAAAGACGCACCACCTGGCAACGCGTCGTGGCGCTGTCCGGGCAGCCTTCCTTCTCGATCGTGGCGGAGGCGGCGGTGCGCGCCTTCACCAGGTCTGCACCCGTGGCTCCAGCGCCCGCGGCGGTGACGCGGGAGGTGACATCGGCGATGGTCTCCAGGATCTCGGCCTGTTGTCCAGGGCAGGCCTTCTCGTCGCCGCGACCGGCTGCAGCAAACCCCTCCTTGAAGAGGTCCTGGCCAGGGGTCGAAAGGCTCTGAGCGCACTCGGCGACACAGTGGTTATTGGTCAGCACGAGGCCATGCTTGGACACCAAGGCGGCGGAACACCCGCCCGTCAGCCGCACCGCAGCGCCCTGCACCCGGTCAAGCCAGGCCTGGTCGATGTCTACGCCATAGGCCGCCTTCACCCTGGCCGAAGGGAAATGGTCGAAGGTCCACATGCCCTCATCGGCCAGCGCACGCAGGGGCAAAGCGGCGGCGATCAGCGCCCCGACCATGCCGGCGATAGACAGCATCGGTTGCACGCGGATCATCATCCCCCCAGCGTCTCGTGTGTTGCGATCGTCCATAGCGCCGGCGGGGGGCGTGCGCCAACCCTGAGGCCGCACCGTTCGCGCGTCTTGACGCGGAAAGGTCGACCCATGTGGCTTCAAACCTTTGGTGGGTGCGCGCCGATTGGATCCGCCGCGACGTCGGACATCAGCCTGGGCCACAGCGGGGTCGCCCTTTGACACGGGTTCATTTCTGCGCTGCAATGATGAAAGCTGAGCCGGCGGCGGGGGGCCATGTCGCTAGCGTTATCGACATTGATTTACGAGTGGCGGCGCTATCTTGCCGCCGTGGCGGCGCTCGCCGCCTCGGGCGTCATGGTGCTGGGTCTGGTCGGCCTTTTCATCGGCATCGTCAGCTCAATCACCGCGACGATCGACCGCTCGCCTGCGGACCTTATGGTGCTGCCCGCCAAAGCGACCAGCCTGATCGGCGGGGCGGGCATGCCGCGCCGGGTCATGCCGCTCGTCTACATGAACCCCGAGGTCGTGGACGTCGCAGAGATCGATGATGGCGGGGGCATGTTCTCGAACCTCGGGCCGGCCAAGCAGAAAATCCGCACCTATGCGGAGATCATCAGCATCGATACGGCGCCGGGGTCTCTGACGCTTCCCCGCGACCTTGACGACAACGTGCGCCTCGCCCTGACCCAGCCCTACACCATCGCCGTGGACAAGACCGCCCTTGGACGCTTAGGCGTAAAGCTCGGCGACCACGCCTCGCTGAACGGCCATGAAGTCATCGTCGCCGCCACGGTTACGGGCTATCCCAGCATAGACAACGTTCAGGTGATCAGCTCTCGCGCCACGCTTCGCCTTCTGCGCGAGCAAAGACCAGACAACCGGATCGGGCCCCTGCTCATCAAGCTCCGAGACCCGGCGCGCGCGCTCCTCGTGCGCGACGCGCTGAACGCGATGTCAGGCGATCAGTACCGGGTCTGGACCAAACCCGACCTGTCCATCGCAAACCGCAACGACCTTATGAAAAAGCAGATCATCGGCATTGTGCTCGGCTTCGCCATGCTGTTGGGCGCCGCAGTGGGGATTGTGATCACCTGGCAGACCCTGCGTGCGGCGATCCTCGCTAACGTCAAGGAATTCGCCAGCTTGCGCGCGCTCGGCGTCTCGATGAATGCCCTGCGCCTTGTCATCATTGAACTCTCGTTCTGGGTCGGCGTCGCCGGCCTCGCGGCCACCGGCGTCCTGATCGCCGGCCTTTCGGCGTTTGCAAGAAGCGCCAGTGTGCCGATGGAGTTTCCCGTCAGCTTCCTGGTCTTCATCGCCATAGCCCTGGTCGCGATTGCTGTCCTTTCAGGCTTTTTCGCGTTGGGCGTTTTGAACAAGAGCCAACCGGCTGACCTTCTGAGATAGCAGGGTCTCGCGCAGGCGCGATTGGGCGAGACGTCCTGCGACGCCAAATGAACAGGGCGCATGCTCTACCCAAACGCTAGCGGCGTTTGCGCCATAAGACCGCCTGTTACCGGTCTCATGGCGCAAACGCCACAAGCAGAACGTTAGTCCAAAACCCACATTTGGGTAATGTCTCAGAGGCTCTACCCTGCCAATCGCCGCCGTTTGCCAGGCCGCGAGGCGTACATCGTCACAGCCCTTCGCCGGAAGCTGGCTGAACTGAAGGGCTTGGCCGCACACGGCGACAACGCGGCGCCCGAAGCGATAGAGCACGTCACCGCAACGCTTTTGCTGTTCAAGCCGGATGAAGACCTATCGGCGGTCCCGGCCTTGCGCCCGTACAAGGCCCACCGCGAGCGCTGGATCGGCACGGCGTTCAACGTGCTCCGCAAGGAAGCGCGGCCCATGACGGGCCGGGAGATCGCTTACAGGGTTATGGAAGCGCACCAACTCGACCCGCAGGACATGCGCCGCCTCAAGTCCATTGAGTGCGGGTTGCAGGCTGTGCTGGGGCGCATGGAGGGCGATGGCGTTGTCCGCGTGGGGAGTGGGCGGCCGAAGCGTTGGGCTGCGGGCAATTAAACGCGTTTTTTGAAAAGAACGAATGCGCAGAAAGCGCGCTTATCTTTCGTTGGTGCCGACTTGAATGCGATAATGGCCCTCTCCACGATGGCGATGTCTTGCAGCACGGAAGACTTTGCAACCACTATGAATGGGTCATAATCGGCGCTGTGTCGCTTCTCTTGCATGGTAACAAAAGTGTTGGCGAAATCCTCAATCGGCTTAGGAAATTTCTTTATTATATTATCTTTGCATGATGCGGCGCACGGCTTGTGATCAAGGGCCCTATATACCTGACGCCACGCAGGCTTGCTTCGTCCCGCGTTTGCTCCGCCGACAAGCAAGTCCGCGCAGCTTTTTGCGAGACAATGAAACATGGCATAGTAAGCCGTACTGACGGCGCGCCTGAGATTTGCTTGTGACGGCTTGCCCCTCTGCGCGTTTGCCAGAAAACGAGCAGAGTCGATTAAGTCATGCGGCTGCATGCTTTAGTTTCTTAGCATCACCCTTTGATATGAAACTAAACATGGGAAATCTATCAACGTCCGGCTTCTTGAGCTTAGAGCGAAGATGGCGCGGAATTGTCACCAGTTTTTCGGGATCAAGTTCGGCGCCTTCCGCGTCGAACACCACAGTGATCCGCAAAATGGGATCACCATCGCTATCGACGTCGCGCTCTACCTCAATGGATTCGATCGTAACGCCGTTAAGCCTTTCTTTGACAACCGAGGCAACGATATCATCTATTGCGCCCATATCGGTTCTCCCATCCGGGAATCTCTCAGCGTCGGCCCCATAAAATAGTATGCACGCAATGTGTGGTGTCCGTGCGGTTTTTTTATCGCGCCTACGCCGCTTTGTGCCGCTGCCAATAGCCAGTGAAGTCCACCGACGCCTTGGAGTGCAGCGCCAACTCCGCGACGCGCTGAACCTGTTCGCCATTGGCCACGCGGCGAGCGTCCTCCCTCCAAGCCGCCTCTTGCGCGTACCGGAGCAAATATGGGCCGCTGATATGGTGATGGTGGCCCATCTCGCCACGACGCAGGCGGGAGAAATACTCCTCCGCCCAATTCGTGCAGGCGCCGTCCAGCGAGTAAGCCTCGCCGTGGTTGATCCGCTTCATTTCGTAGCGAGCGTGTAGCCGATCCCAGCTTGAGGCTTCGTCAGCGTTGACGACCGTGCCGGGGCGGACGTGGGCGGCGATGAAGGCTTGCGCCGCCGCTTCAGTCTTGAACACGGCCGGGAGGGTGTCGCCGCCGCGCTCGCGGATCACGACCACCACCTTGCGCTTGCCGGTTTGGTTTTCGGCGAGACGGCGATCAACGCGGTTCTCAATCCGATTGGCTTGCTTCACATACCCTCCAAAATAGGCGCCATCGACTTCCGCGACCTTGCCCTCGCCCCCGAGAACCCGGCCGCGCATTTCCTTCGCCATTGATTCGCGCAGCTTGTGGGCCAAGACGAACGCCGATTTGTAGGACAGGCCAAGGTCTCGGCTAAGGGCCAGCATGCTCTTGCCCTTCACCTCATTGGAAAAGATTGCGATGGCGGCGAGGTACATGCGCAGCGGGAGCTTGTGCGAGGCGAACAGGGTCCCCGACGTGATGCTGAAATCTTTCGCGCAGCCCTTGCAGCGGAAGAGGAGCGAGCCGTTGGGGCGCCGGGCCTCGTAGGCGTCCAGCGAACCGCAGTGCGGGCACACCGGTTCGCCGTTCGTTTCGGACCAACGAACGCGCTTGAACGCAGCCTCAGCCTCCGCATCGGACATGCGGAAGACGTGAGCGAGGCTCAACGTCTTGGCTTGCCGAGAGAGGAGGAAGTGCTGCGACACCGTTCATATCCGTTAGTGAACGAACGGATATGTAAGCTAATAGGCTAACGCTTGCAATAGGAAATCAAACAATATGTTAGCTTTCCGACGCAGGAGAGCCCCATGTCTCAGGAGCATTGGCAAAACCTTGCCAAGCGGCACATCAAGGCAGAGCTGAAACGCGCCGACGTCGGCTATACCGAGCTGGCGCGGCGTCTCACGGAAATGGGCTTGCCGGAAACCGAGGGATCGGTAACCGTCAAGATCAACCGAGGGGCGTTTCCAGCGTGGTTCTACTTCGCCGCCATGAAAGCCGTTGGAACGCATACCGTGCGGCTGCACGAGCCGGGCTAGTTGCCGCCGCTATAGGCCTTTCGGCGCTATCCGCCCCAAGTCAGAAGGGGCCAGAACAGCGCGTAGGTGGCCCAGCCAAGGCCGCTGACCCCAACAACAAAACCGAAGCCGCGCCAGCGCCGAGCGTAGAGCCAAAGGCCCAAGCCGGCACCGAAAAGCCCAAGGCCTCCGAAAAACCCGAAGAACATTCCCAAGCCGATCCGATCAAGATCACGGATTGGATTACCGCGATTTCCGCTGCCGTATCTGGCGTGTTCGCCGTGATCCTCGGCGTTTCTACTATTGGCCTTTGGTTGGAAACGCGACGCCTCGCTAGCGGGGCCGATGATCAGCACGAAACGCTCAAGGAGTCGGTGGAGGTCGCTCGCGTCTCCGCTGAGGCGGCTCTCAGGAGCGCTATAGCAGTCGAGCTTACTCAGAAAGCTTATGTCGTATTTGATACCTGGATAACTCTGCCGCAAAGGCACGTCGTCAATAGCACTAGCAGCATCGTTGCGTACGAATTCCGCTGCCGCTGGAAAAACGTGGGCTACATCGCTGCTAGGAAGGTTCGCGTGATGAATCGCTTGGAACTGATCCCATCCGATAATATCAAGCAGGTGGTGGAAATCGACTATTTCAAGACGCCGTTTGATATGGGCGTAATGGGAAGAGATCAATCTGAGTCGTTTTTCGCCACAAGAATATCTGTTGATACCGCGATGAAAATATTCAATAAGGAAATTCTTGCGATAATATTTTCCAAAGCTTGGTATTTCAACGGCATCGACGCTGAGGAAGTAACGGCGGAAGAAACATGTAGCCGCATGGTCTTCGTTGACGATCCTCGGAAATCCGCTGGTGCGGTCGGCACTCACAACGCCCCAATTCAATTTCTGGGTTTCCACAACTTCAGGAGTGTTGAGGTTCCAAGGGAGGAGTGGGAGCGGATGCACCCCGGCGCCCATGATCCAGAGGACTACGGGGATGGGAAACCGATTGATAAGGGCGCTTAGGGACACCGCTCAACCCCACGCCGGGGTTCTGTGGCGTTTGCGCCATAAGACCGCCTGTTACCGCGAATTAACTCGACCCGGCGCAGGTTTTTGAGCCTCTTCCACTCTGAGTTTGCAATGCCGCAAGCCATGACGGCGGTCGGGATCCATGTCGCTGGCGTTATCAACAGTCCTATACGAATGGCGCCGGTACCTGGCCGCCGTGGTGGCGCTCGCCGCCTCGGGCGTGATGGTGCTGGGCCTGACCGGACTCTTCGTCGGCATCGTTCAATCAGTCACGGCCACGATCGACCGCTCGCCTGCCGACCTGATGGTGCTTCCCGCAAAGGCGACCAGCCTTTTGGGATCGAACGGGATGCCGCGGAGGATTTTGCCGCTGATCTACATGAACCCCGAGGTGATCGACGTCGCCGACATGGACGATGGCGGCGGCATGTTCTCAAACCTTGGCTCGCACACGCACAAGGTCCGCACCTACGTGCAGATAACCGCCGTCGACACAGCCCCCGGCTCGCTGACCCTGCCAAGAGACTTTGACGAAAATGTCCGTCTCGCCTTATCGCAGCCCTACGCCATCGCCGTAGACAAGACCTCATTGGGTCAGCTCGGCGTAAAGCTCGGCGACCACGCCGCGCTCAACGGCCATGAGGTGATCATCGCCGCCACGGTTACGGGTTACCCCAGCGTCAACAACGTCCAGGTGATCGCCTCGCGCGCAACCCTGCGCCTCCTGAAAGAAGCGATGCCCGACAATCGGGTCGGTCCGATGCTGGTCAAGATCCGCAACCCGGCGCGCGCTCAGGAGGTTCGAGATCAGCTGAACGCCGTCGCCGGTGGTCAATACCGCGCCTGGACCAAGCCGGAACTCGCCGAGGCCAACCGCGACGATCTGATGAAGCAACAAATCATCGGCATCGTCCTCGGTTTCGCCATGCTTATGGGCGCACTGGTCGGCATCGTGATCACCTGGCAGACCCTGCGCGCCGCCATCTTGGCCAACGTCAAGGAGTTCGCCAGTCTGCGCGCCCTCGGCGTGTCGATGAACGCCTTGCGGGCTGTGGTGATGGAGCTGTCGTTCTGGGTCGGCGTCGCCGGACTGATCGCTACTGGGGTCCTCATCATCGGTCTCTCCGCCGTCGCCCATGCGGGCAATGTGCCGATGGGCTTTCCGATCGGCTTTTTGGTCTTCGTCGGCATAGCTCTTGTGGCGATAGCGGTTGTGTCGGGCATGTTCTCCCTCGGTGTGCTAAAAAAGAGCCAGCCAGCGGATTTGCTGCGATGAAAAACGCGATTGAAGCCCACGCGCTCTCTAAGCGGTTCAAGACCGGCCGAACCTTTGTTGAGGTGTTGAAATCGGTCGATTTCGACGCGGCGCACGGGGAGCTGACCATGGTCATGGGCCCCTCAGGATCTGGAAAGTCGACCCTTGTGGCGGCTCTGTCGGGTCTCATGCGGCCAGACGCGGGCGAGGTCACCGCGCTTGACAGGGCCCTATGGAGCCTGCCCACCGCCAAGATCGACAAGTTCCGCCTGGACCACTGCGGCTTCATCTTCCAGGGGTTTAATCTCTTCGCATCGCTGACCGCCCTGCAGCAGGTCGCTCTGGTGCTGAAATACACGGGCCTCTCGGGCCGGGCGGCCCGGGAGAAGGCGGCCGAGGCGCTGACCGAGGTCGGCCTTGGCCACCGACTGGACTATCGCCCGTTACAGCTTTCGGGAGGTGAAAAACAGCGCGTTGCGATCGCCCGCGCCCTTGCCAAGGCGCCGCAGTTGCTGTTCGCGGACGAGCCCACCTCGGCTCTCGACGGCGAGAACGGACAGCTGGTGATCCGCCTCCTGCACCGGGCCGCGCGCGAGCATGGCGCAGCGGTGATCTGTGTGACCCACGACCCGCGGTTGGAGGCCCACGCGGACCGCGTCATCCACATCGAAGACGGACGGATCCTCGACGACCTTAAGCCCGGTCGCGACCTTGCGCCGGCGCCCGTGCTTGTTCCTGCCAGAGCCTGATCTCATATGTCGTCCGTCCTTCGTAAACCCTGGGCCATCCTCGCCATCCTGGCCGTGCTCCTGGTGGGCGGCGGGCTCCTTTACGCCCAGTCGAGCGCCACGGCCGCCAAGGCCAAGGCGGCGGCGGCGATCAAGCCCGTCTCCCCCTACGCCGCGATTTCCGCCGGCAAGGCCGATGTGGAAGGCGGGGTGATTCAGGTGGCCGCGCGCACCGCGGGGGTGGTGACCAGCGTCGAAGTCAAAGAGGGCGATATGGTCTCCAAGGGCCAGGTGCTCGCTGTGCTGGAGGACGGGCCGGCCCGGCTTGCCGTCGCCAACGCGGAGGCCGCGGTCGCTCAGGCTCAAGCCCAAATCCATCTGATCGAGGTGCAAAAGGCGACGGCCCAGCGTGAATATGAGCGGCTGGCTAAGCTCCAGGCCCGCAACTTCGTGGCAGGCCAGGCCGTTGACCAGGCGCAAGACGCCATCAAGACCGCCGATGCGAACCTTGAGGCTCAGCGCGCGGCGGTGAACACCTCCGAGGCGGCGCTGAACTCGGCCCGTTACCAGCTGGATTTGACCCGGGTGCGGGCGCCGAGCGACGGACGGATCGCCCGGCGCTACGCCAACCCAGGGGTCGGCGCCTCGACCCTCAATGTCACGCCCATGTTCGATCTCGAGCCCAAAGCCCCGCACATCGTGCGCGCCGAGATCGCCGAGAGCGATATCCCTAACGTCTACATCGGCCAGCCAGTCGAAATGGCGCCAGAGGCGGACCCGTCGAAGCTCTATGTCGGCAAGGTCCTGCGTCGCTCGGATGAATTCGGCGGCAGAAAGCTGATCTCCGACGACCCCAGCGAACAAACCGACGCGCGGGTGGTGGAAGTGGTTGTGGCCGCAGATAGCGCCCCCTTCCTGATCGGCCAGCGCGTTCTGGTGAAGTTCATGAAACCTGGTCAGACCGCCGGCGCGCCGCACCCTATGGCTGTCGCCGCTACGGCGACAAAGTAATCGGCCGCCCCTCGAAGACCCAGAACGCCCTGCGCGGGGATCAGGGACGCCAAGGCCTAAACCGCAGACAAATCGTGGTGCACCGCGATTTCAGCTCACCTCGAACACCGTTCCCAACCCGCCAATATGCGCGCCATAGGGCGTTGCGCCCTCGACGCTCCGCCCTTCCCTGCTAAGCTCGCAACAGGGCGGCGGTTTCGGGAGAATTTCGGCTTTGCGTTTGGCGACCCTTGCGCTCATGGCCTTTGCCCTCGGCGCTTGCGGTCCGCGGGCGCCTGCGCCCAGTCCCCATCTGGCGTGGGCCTATCCGACCGGCAAGCCGGAGGCGCTGGCCGAGGCCCCGCCGGGCCCGCACCATGTGCCGGGCAGCCCTCTGGCCCTGGACCTGATCGCCCTGGAGAAGAGCGGCGCCCTGCCCGACTGGTTCCCAGACGAACACCCGCCGCCTCCGGCCATCGTCAAGCGCGAAAGCCCTAAGGGCCCGACGCCGTGCGGCGAATGCCACCTGATCGCAGGTGTCGGCTTTCCTGGCGCCGCGGACTTGGCCGGCCTGACCGAAGCCTACATCATCGAGCAGGTGAAGGAATTTCGGAGCGGCCGGCGCCGCTCGTCGCAGCTCGACCGCTTCGACACGATGGAGATGATCAAGGTTGCCCAGGCGGTCTCCGATGCCGACCTAAAAGCGGCCGCTTCGTACTACGCAAGGACGCCGCGCCGGACCCGGCAAATGGTGATCGAAACCGACCGCGTCCCTGCGACCCGCCCAAGCTATTTCGGCTGGATGGAGCTCGTCCCGAACGGCAGGCCCGAGCCGATCGGCGGCCGGATTATCGAGGTCCCGGAGGATCGGGCGCGGCTATTTCTGATGGACCCGCACACCCTGATCATTGACTATGCGCCGCAAGGGTCGGTCGTGCGCGGCGAGCGCCTTGTGCGCACCGGCGGACCCGCAGGTCAGGCCTGCAGGACCTGCCATGGCGCGGACCTGCGAGGCTTGGGCGACGCGCCGCCCCTGGCCGGACGATCGGCCGCCTACCTGGCGCGAATGCTCTGGGACATAAAGACCGGCGCGCGCGGCGGTCCGTCGACCGCGCCGATGCAGGCGCCGGTCGCTAAGCTTAGCGAGGCAGAGATCACCGACATCGCCGCCTACCTTGCCGCCCGCGCGCCCTGATGAAGGCTCTGCACGCGCCCCTCGCTTGACGGGTCGGCCCGGCCTGCCTACTCCGCATCGCCGACGAGCATTCCAGAAGGATCCCCAATGGCCGACATCAGATTCGACGGCAAAGTCGCCATCGTCACCGGCTCAGGCGGCGGGCTTGGCCGCCAGCATGCCCTGGAGCTGGCGCGCCGCGGCGCCAAAGTGGTGATCAACGATCTCGGCGGATCGGTGGACGGCGCCGGCGGCAATTCCTCGGCGGCCGAGGCTGTGGTCGCTGAGATCAAGGCGTTCGGGGGAGACGCCATCGCCAACGGGGCGTCGGTCACCGACGACGCCGGCGTCGCCCACCTCGTCAAACAAACCATGGACGCCTGGGGTAGGATCGATGTCCTCGTGGCCAACGCCGGCATCCTGCGCGACCGGTCCTTCTCCAAGATGGAGATTGCCGACTTTGAGGCGGTGATGAATGTGCACGTCATGGGCACGGTGAAGCCGGCGAAAGCGGTGTGGGAGATCATGCGCGCTCAGAACTACGGCCGGATCGTGGTCACAACCTCCTCCACCGGGCTCTACGGCAATTTCGGCCAGACCAATTATGGCGCCGCGAAGCTCGGCCTGGTCGGCTTTATGAACTCGCTTAAACTCGAGGGGCAGAAGAACAACATCCACGTGAACGCCATCTCGCCGGTCGCCGCGACGCGGATGACCGAAACCCTCATGCCTCCGGAAATGCTGGACAAGCTCAAGCCTGAATTTGTGACGCCAGGCGTCGTCTACCTGTGCTCGGAGGAAGCCCCGACCGGCGCGATCCTGACCGCAGGCGCGGGCGTGTTCGCCCTCGCTCGGATCTATGAGACCGAGGGCGTCTATCTCGGCGAAGCGGGACTTACCGTTGAGGAAATCCGCGACAACTGGTCGAAGATCGCTGACCCCGCCGGGCAGGAAGCCTATCCGAACGGCGGCGGCCAGACCGGGAAGTTCTTCCGCAAGATGACGAGCGGCTGATCGCAAACAGCGAACGTGGGCGGGTGAGGCTTGCAGTCCGGGCCCGACGGGAGCGCCTTGGCCAGGGGACGAGGAGGCTAGGATGGCGAGGCTTATCTGTGCAGCTTTGGGTGTTTGTGCGTCCGTGTTTCTGAGCGCCCCCGGCGCGGCCTATGCCCAAAACGCGAAGGCGTGCCGGTTCATTAAGGTGACTGAACTTCCGTTCAAGTTCGAGGACAACAAGGCGCTCGTAGAGATCCGGTTGAACGGTCAAACGGCTTGGTTCGCGATCGATACCGGAGCCGACGACAGCAGCATGTTCGGCGGCGCAGCCCGGGCCTTGGGTCTTCGCGAGACCAGTGAAGACGGCGTGCGCTTCTATGGAGTCGGGGGCGCCCAGGACGCAAAGGCCGTGATCATCTCAGAGTTCGGTCTTGGGGCCGTGAAGGTCAAGAACGTGAAACTCTACTCGATCGGAAGTCGGGGCTCGGCTGGGTTCGCGGGCCTGCTCGGGCTCGATTTCCTCGACAGAGTCGGCGACATGGAGTTCGACATCGCGGCCCACACCCTGCGGTTTTGGAAGCCCGAAAATTGCCGGGATCGCTCTTTGGCCTACTGGACCAAGAGCCCCATGACGGCAGATATAACGCACGCGGAGGCAGGCTCGTCTTATATCGTCAAACTCGTGATCAACGGGCGGCCGGTAGATGCGGAGCTGGATTCCGGCTCGGACACCACAGTTGTTACACCGGAGATCGCGCGGACCCTTGCGGTTTCGAAGGATAAATTCGACGCCGAGGTCCGAAAAACCAGCGGGATCGGCGAGCATCTGGTCGAGGCCCGCGTGGCCATGTTCGACTCTGTTCAGGTGGGCGATGAACAGATCAAGAATGCCCGGTTGCAGGTCGCTGATCTCTTCGCCGCAGATAAAGAGATGCGTACAGGATCGATCCTTCCCGGAGAGGTCGACGGGGTCGACATGCCGAAGATGCTCTTGGGCGCCGACTTCCTGAGATCCCACCGCGTGCTGATCGCAACAGAGCAAGGCCTCCTCTATTTCACGTATAATGGGGGACCGGTGTTTCAGCCTGTCGTCGATCCTGTGAAACCACACGAGACGCCGGCGCCGCACCCATGAGGGCGCGGGACGCCGTCAAAAGCCAGGCGCCGCCCACGACCCGTTGGAGCCGCCGCAAGGCGACGGGAGCGCGCCAGAGTCGCCCTCGGTTCTATAGTCTACTTTCCCAATAATTTCAGTGATCTTGACGTCCTCTTTGGTCTGTCGCCAAGGTCGTGTCGGACCCATTTCAGCGCGAGGGATCGGCAATGGTGAACGACGAGAACGACTTCCCCTGCCCCGCCCGTCGCGGCCAAGGACAACGCCGCACCGCCTTTTGACCAAGCCAAGTACGACGACGCAGTGATCGCCGTCGCGCGGTTGATCGGGCGACAGATGGCGCGAGAGGCGTTTAGCGGCCAAGCCGCCGCCAACGACAGTGAAGCCATGGCTCAAGGCTTCAGAGACAAGAAGACGAAGATGCCGATAAAAGAGCGGCTCTCCGCCCACAAACTGCACCTGTCTGAAGCCGAGTTCGGCGGCCTCGGCGATTAAAGACCGATAGCGATCCAGATCGATAGAGGATTGGAGCGGTTCATCCGGTCCGGATGAATTATAACAATGCTCGCAGCGTAGGTTGCAGAAATTTGTAACTTCCAGCCAAAGCGTGTTTTTTTACTCAAAATGGGCGGATTTAAGCAGAGCTGTCATGGCGTTTTGCCTCGCGATTAGGGACGCTTACAGAAGGACCAAACTCACGGCGGCGGCGGGCCATTCCCCAGCCCGCGCGTTTAGAAGTTAATCTCTCGCACTTTGGCGATGTCGTGCGCTTTCCGAGATCGCCTCATGAACCATTCGTGATCAATCCCGACATATCCCGGATGCGGACGTCCTGAAGCGCCGCTAAGGTTGAGGATTCCTGGACGCCCGCCGGGCGCGACCGTGGCCGCGCCCGGAGGCGGGTGTCTGAGAATGGCGCATACCCGCCTTGAGGCGGCGTGATTAGGTTTCGGGAACGACAAGGGGGCGGGCTACAACTGAGCTGGCCATTCGGGCGGCCAGCTCATCCACTGGCGACCACATGCCGGCGTGGTCCGTTTATTGAGAACCGCTGAACCCTAGCGCCAAGCCCATTGCAATATCGCCAGCGATATTTGATAAGAGCTTATGCGATGGGTTCTCGACACCGCCGCCATGGTCGCCTCCATCAGCAGCAATCTCGGCGCCTCCAACCGCCTGATGACGGCGGCTTTGGAACGCAGGTTCACCCTGCTGGTCTAGACGCCTATGCTGATCGAATATGAGGCCGTGATGACACGGACGGAACACCTCTCAGCTTCTGGTCTGACCGCCGACGAGGTCGGCGTCGTTCTCGATGCCGTGGCCGCCGCCGCAGAGCCCGTTCGCCTGGCCTTTCTATGGCGGCCGGCGGTGCGCGATCCAGATGACGACATGGTGCTGGAAACCGCCGCAAACGGGCGAGCGGACGCCATCGTCACCTTCAACAAACGCGACTTCGCCACGGTCGCCGAACGATTTGGGGTCCAAGTCCTCTCACCAGGCGAGGCTTTGAAGTTATTGGAGGCAAAATCATGAGAAAGAGTAATTTCGCTCTTCGGCTTCAGCCGTCGCTGCTGGACGAAGCCCGCAAGCTCGCCGAGGCCGAAGGCGTGGCGCTAAACCAGCTCATCAACGTCGCTGTTGCGGAGAAGCTCTCGGCCCTGCGAACAGAGACGTATTTCGCCGAGCGCGCGGCGCGCGCAGATACGCCACGGGCGCTCGATCTCCTGAAGCGGGCTGGGGCGGGCGCCAAGCCGGTGAAGGGCGATGAGTTGATAGGCTGATCCTGCACAATACCCGTCAAAATCGACCCGCAGCACGCGACCCGCTCACGGCCATGGTCGTCCCTTGCACGAGGCCAAAGCGCCAACCCATGAGAGTGTAAGAGAGCATAATCCAAAGGTGGCCATCCTAGATGAAACGCCACCTCTTGATGTTCCAAAAGTAGGATATCGCATGTCATCTATCGCCAGTGAGTTGGCCCGCCTACTGAATGGGGTCCAGCGTCCAGGCGATTTCTGCACCGGCGGAGTCTGCCCAATCTTTTCGCCAGGTCTGGAGGTCGCGGGCGTCGGCCCCATCGCCTTGCCGCTCTTGCCGGTTCAGGCTGAACAGTTGGTCGCCGTCGCCGAACGCGCGCCGTTCGGCCGCGGTGAGCAGACCTTGATAGACATCGACGTGCGGCGAACCTGGCAGATCGCCCCCGATCGCGTGAAAATCGGGGGCCCTGCCTGGACCAACACTTTGGCGGCCATTGTCGAACGTGTCGCTGAGGGGCTGGGCGTGGCCGAACCCATTGACGCCGAGTTTTACAAGCTCCTTGTCTATAACGAGGGCAGCTTCTTTGTCGACCATCGCGACACAGAGAAGGCGGCCGGGATGTTCGCCACGTTGGTGATCGTGCTGCCCTCCATTTTCAGCGGCGGCGAACTTTTAGTACGCCATCAAGAGCGCGAGACCCGGTTCGAGCTGCATGGCTCCGATCCCTCGGAGGCCGCCTTCGCCGCCTTTTACGCCGATTGCCTGCATGAAGTGTCGCCGGTCACCTCCGGCTGCCGGCTGACGTTGATCTATAATTTGGTGCGTCGAGCGCCCGGCGAAGTCCTGAGGCCGCCCAGTCACAAGACCGAACAAGAGCAACTCTCAGCGCTTCTGCGCCAATGGGCCGAGGAAGAGGACGCAGAAGAGGAAGAAGATGACCTCGAAGACGCCTTCGAAAATGATGATCGCGATGACTTTGGAGATGAAGACGCCTTCGAAGACCAGGATCAGGACCGCCAAAGTAAGGGCCGGAAAACCCGACATAATAAACTCATCTACCTGCTGGACCACGCCTATACGCCAGCCGGTCTGTCCTTCGACGCTCTGAAGGGGGCCGACGCGGCGAGAACCGCGACGGTGTTGGCCGCCGCCCAGGCGGCGGACTGCGATCTACATCTGGCTCTGCTGTCTATCGAAGAACGGGGCAGCGCGGAATACAACGGCGACTACCGATCCTATCGACGGAGTCGTTATGAAGGAAACGACGACGACGAATTCGAGGTAGGCGAGGTATTCGACCGCGATCAAACCCTGTCACATTGGCGCGCACCCGATGGACGCGATCCTGGGCTTGGAACCCTGGGATTCAGGTCCTCGCAGGTATCGCCGCCAGACGCCCTGGAGGATCTGTCCCCCGATGAAATCAACTTCACGGAGGCGACCGGCAATGCTGGGGCAACGTTCGAGCGCCACTATCACAGGGCGGCGCTCGTCTTGTGGCCAAGCTCTACAAGGCTCGCTGTCGTCAACGAGGGCGGCCTATCCACCTCCCTGCCCTATCTCGCTGATCTCGCTAAGCGATGGGTCGCCGGGAGCAGGGATGCCTCATCGCCGCTATGGACCCAGGCCCACGAGCTGGCCGGCCACATCGTAGCAGGCTGGCCGATGGGGCGGTGGCGGCCGGCGACGTCGCAAGACGAAGCCGCCACCTTCTTGACATTGCTGAGCCAGCTCGGCGATACGGCGCTGATAGATGATTTCCTGGCGACCGTGTCGGCCGGCGGCGCGTTTGGCCGCGCCGAAAACCCGGCCCTTTTGACGGCGATCCGCCTTTTGCCGAAGCGACGCCAGAGCGAACTGCTGGAGCGGATCGTCACCGCAAACAGCGGCGATGCGCTCGACGCCTGCGCCGATCTGCTTGCGCGCGCCGCGGCGGCGGCGGTTTCCGAACAGCTCGATCTCGGATCGACGGACCTAGAGCCAGCCGCCGCCGCCCTGCTGGGCGCCCTGCCCGGCGATCCGACGCGACCGCGACCGGTCGATCAATGGGGCGGACCTCGTCCGATCCAACCGATGACGCCTGGCATCGTGGTGGACGTCCTGACCGCGCTCGACCAGATCGACGCTGGCTTAGCGGAAGCCGCGGCGGGCATCGTGCTGGCGTGGCCCATAACGTATGACTTGGACGCCGTTTTGGTGCCGGCGATGTTGACGTTTGGGGGGACGGGGACGCCCCGATTTCCAGCGCTCACCCGTCTGCACGTAGCGTGTCTGGCGCAATTGGCCGCTCGCATAGCCCTCCCCCTAGCGCCGCCCAGCGACTGGACCCGCCCTAGCGCAGTCGCCTGCGCCTGTGACCATTGCCGCGAACTGAGCTGCTTCCTCGCCGATCCCGTTCGCGAAACATGGAGCTTCAAAGCACCCCAGGCCGACCGGAGTCATGTAGAGACGACGATCCGCAACGGGCGCTACGATCTGGATTTTACGACCCTTCGCCGCGGTAGTCCCCATTGTCTCGTCTGCACAAAGAACAAGGCCAGCTATCAGCGCAGAGCCCGCCAACGGGAGAAAGACCTGGACGACGTGGCGCAACTCGGGGGCTGACCGACGCTGGGGTAACGCTCGGGAACTGGACCGCGACTTGGCGGCTTTCTCTAACGCCTTCGCCGACTGGCGCTACGTCTTTGAAGGCGAAGGTCAGCAGGTTCGAGTCAACATCTTGCTTTGGCTGACGACGACGCTCAGGCGGCTCGGGAGGCCTTCAGAGGCCTCTTGGATCGGGTCGTATTCATCCCAACGGAAGGAAAAGGCCAGTTCCAGCTAGAGCTTCATGGCCGTATCGCAGCATTGCTGGAGCCCAAAAACAACAAAACCCCACAGGCCAAGACAGCTTGTGGGGTAATGGTGGGTGCGGGGACAGGATTTGAACCTGTGACCTTCAGGTTATGAGCCTGACGAGCTACCGGGCTGCTCCACCCCGCGGCAAAGCTTTTGACATGTGATTGAAGGGTTTTGATCCTGACATCCGCCTTGTAGACCCGGCGACGACCTACTCTCCCGCGCCTTGAGACGAAGTACCATCGGCCCTGGAGAGCTTAACGACCGAGTTCGGAATGGGATCGGGTGGGGACTCTCCGGCATAGCCACCGGGTCAACAGGGGGGATGTCAGTGAGAAGACATTAAGACCAACATCAAAGCCCAAACACGCGACGCCTTCGTTGCGCATGGGTTTTACTGAAGAACGATCAAGCCGATCGAGCGATTAGTACCAGTAAGCTTCACGCCTCGCGGCGCTTCCACACCTGGCCTATCAACGTGATAGTCTATCACGGCTCTCAGCGAAGCCTTGTTTTGAGGTTAGTTTCCCGCTTAGATGCTTTCAGCGGTTATCTATTCCATACTTAGCTACCCTGCTGCGCGGCTGGCGCCACGACAGGTCCACCAGAGGTATGTCCATCCCG
>Ga0116229_10000633_pt1 | contig 48991 bp, 35 predicted proteins | sample S1TSphgellanicum_3_FD_87313 | JGI IMG/M metagenome (GOLD analysis project Ga0116229, IMG submission 87313) | Host-associated microbial communities from peat moss isolated from Minnesota, USA - S1T2_Fc - Sphagnum magellanicum MG | ecosystem: Host-associated > Plants > Peat moss > Unclassified... | reverse complement strand
GTTTGTTGAGAGTGGTTGGAAGGATGCAGAATGTTAGAATTTTATTTTTTTATAATATTCGTGTGTTTGTTTTTTTTTTTTTTTTTTTGAGATGAAGAAAGATCAGAAAAGAACTGCAAAGCGTTTTTTTTATTTTACCCTTTGAAGTTTTATGTGCGTGTTTTTTCTTCCTCAAAGAATTCGAGGATTGGAGAAGATGATGGTGAAGTTTTCCGTGTTGTTGCAGTGCACATTGTAGTAGATCGTTTGCTTTTTTGTGGATCTTTGAAAAAAAAAAATTGTAGGTGATGAGAAACATGGTGGAAAGGAGCCGGAGGTGAAGCTTGCGGTGCGGCAGGCCGGCGCATTGGTTTGTTGAGTAAAACTGGATTTCTTCTTCCGAATTTTTTTTCTAAAAGGCGGGAATTGTAGGTTCCCGTTTTATTCTTCCTGTTGTGGGTCCTTTTGAGATTTTGTGCAGGAGAGAAAGCAGAAAACTCTTTTGTGAGGCAGATTGTGTGTATGGAAGAAGGGACGGAGCTGATGAGCAGGGACGTTAGTGGAGGCAAGACCTTGAAAGAAGCAGCGAGCAACTTGGGAAGAGGCCAAAGTTTATGCATCCTAACTTTCTCGTGGGGGAGAAAGAAAATGTGATAGATCCGCGTGCGATTGATGTGAGAATCGACAGAGCTTGAGAAATCGAAGCTCGTAGGCAATAAGAAAAGGGAGGAAGAAAGAGGGATAGGTACGATGCAAATAGAGGAAGAAACACCGTGAAAGGGGAGGAACCAAGAGAGATTCAGCATCAAGGAAGTATCCCGTACGCGGTAACAAATCCGTCGAGAAGACGGATAAGAAAAATTCCACAAGTCTTTGGAAAACTGAGACGTTTTCTTTTTAACCTTCAAGAGTCTCTTGAGAGCCTGCTGCAGAAATCATGGTCGCGAATCTGGCGCCTTCAATGTGAAGAGAATAGCAGCAAGCGGCAGCAGAAACGAATGACTGCATGCAGGCAGGGTAAGCAAAATGTCGACCCGAATGTTAGCATGTATGACTCCTAAGAATCTAGACGAGGCCACAGAGTCTGGCGAGACGACGACAACCACGACGAGCTGCGACTCGAGACCCGACTTGCGGAGACTGAAGGCCTTCACTTGTCAGGTCCGATGTCGAAGCTTTTTGCTTTTGTGATTTTGGAATCGAGTTTCTTTGCATAATCGAGTTTCTTTGAAGAATTTCACTGAAGTGATCTGCTCTGGAATTTGTGGCTCGGGCTTTGCAGCTGAAGGAGTTAGCTTTGAAGGTCACTGCAGGTGCATACAAGCACTCGTGCAGACCTTGCACTGCATCTGTATACGACCAGGATGCAGCGCAAGCAGCGGGCCATCATCATCATCATCCCGTGCCCTCCTCGTCGTCGGAAACTGCGACAGAGATCCCGAATGGCCAGTTCTCTAGTTTGCCGCCATCGTCGCACCACCATTACAAAGATGATTGCACAACTTTGGCTCCTTCCTGCGCCTTTGTGCGAGGCGCAATGGCAGAGGTCCAAATGCTCAACGTAAGTGAAGTGAGAAACTGCAGAATCAGTGCCATCTACATGTCATGCGCATTCTACTGAATTCTACTGACAATCAACTGGTGCAAAATGAGGGGGGAAAAAAGAATAAATGGCCAAGCATGATTGTGCTTATGAATTGGTTCTCTCTATTGTCTGTCCGCAGAGCAAGGATTGTGCACAGTGCTGGAATCAAGGGAAGAATGACAATCAGGGTGGTCCAAATGCAGTGAGAGTGAGTGAAGAAACCAAAGCTTCAAATGGCATGGCACAACATATGGAACAATCTTCTCCAGGGACAGAGTGGTTCTCTCAAGTGGAACTTGGAGTGTTTGTCACATTCATTGCCTTGTCCAATGGTTGCAATGCTCTCAAGCGCATCCGATTCAGGTACTCACCATGTACCTGCTCTGTTGCTGTTGTTGTATAAGCACTTTCTTCTTTGTGACGAGGTTCTCACCATGAGATTCTAGTCGTGCACAGAAGAGATTGTTCCATCATATGTGCTGCTACATACCATGCCAATATGAAGCTTTGGTTTTCTTCAAATGATTCTCACACAATGGTGGTGAGGAACTTGTTTTCACGCAGCCGTGAGATCTTCAGCAAAACAGAAGCTGAATCTTGGTGGACAGAGAATGGCAATCGCATCCGTGCAATGTACAATGCACTTCCTTTTGAACAAACAGCAGAAACAAATGAACCTACTTCAAGTTCAGACGAAGAGGAAGAGGTATATCTGGGATTTGTTGTGTTGCACTGCTTGTGATCAGCTTGCCAGTATCAATCTCAGCAGAGATGATGATTGAGGACAAGGGTTTTGTCTTCTGAGATTTTCCAAGAGTTTACAAAATGGATTGATGAGTGTGCTCTGTATCATCTGGTGACAGGTCTCAGGAGCATCTGATTATGCAACTCCTGCCTACAGTCCAGGAGTTTTGCAAGGCTTGTCTCAAGGAGATTCAATGAAGAGTTCAAGAACAGGTTTCAGCAGTCCATCACTGTCATCAATGAGAGATGCAGCTAGCATAAAAGCAGAGTCAGTTGCTGATGAGAGACCACATGAAGCAGAAGCCCATGAGAATGAGGAAAGCAGTGAGGACACATATGATGACGATGATGAGAACTCATGGGTTGAGGAAGATGTCCCTGGTGTCTATCTTACACTGATGATCTTGCCAGGGGGTGCAAGGGATTTGAAGCGGGTGAGGTTCAGGTAAGTCTACTGTTTCAACCAGTTTCTCAATTTCAGAGTGTGAAAGACAAGCATTTGAGATTTACTCCACAGATCAAGTGGAAATCATGCCAAATTCAGCAACCAGAATCCAATTGCAAAGGTGGAAATAGCTCTTAGAAAGAAGAGCCTATGAATGTATGCTGCTCTTGAGGTCCTAGATCTTCTGTGACATTGTTGAAACATTGAAAGTTTTGACACAATGAGTGCATTGCTGTGTGGCAGCCGTGACAAATTCACTGAAAGGCAAGCAAAGATTTGGTGGAATGAGAATCGTAGTCGGATACACACACAATACCTGTGATTCTGGCTCTCCATTTGATAGGCTCCAACTCTTGCAGACTTCTGAAGTGATAAACACTTTTGTCCTTCATTGCTGCACCATACCAACAAGGGTGCAGGCACTCAGAACATCAGGTGTGCACAGGGAGTCTCTAGCCCCTTTTGTCTTTATCCAAGCTCCATTATTGCCTATGTCACCACAGCCTAAATTTATGCATGTAATCCAAGGAAAGTTTTTTATGAAATACAGAGGGAGCAAAGGTTTGCACAAACAACTTGGAAATAGCAATTTCTTCCTAGAGTAGACACACGCACATTGCAAGGGAGCTGGTTTGCTGATATTGCATACCTGCAGTGATTCTGGTAATTGACCACAAGACGACATGGATTGTGTTGTCTGTCAAATCCAAAGATTTGGCAGATCTTAACAGCACATCTCCATCAGGCACAAATGATGGACAAAAGTTAAAACAGAAAATTTCTAGCATCACCTTTGACAAGCATTCCATGTGCATGTTGAGATGTGTAATAGATGTTGCACATTTTTTCCTTTCCCTCATCAAAATTTGTCAGTATCAAAAAAGCTTGATAATAACTCTTTGGGTCATTCCCTGGACAGCACTCTGTATAACTGTTGAAATCCCTTTGCCCCTTCATAAGAAGCACCAAACAGAGCACAGATAGTGAACAAGCGAATCATGTTGCCCTTCATTAGGGAACTTGCTAACACAGCAAAGGAAAATTAGTAATCAGAAGAATAGTATGCACACAATGGAAAAATTAAAGAACATTGAAGTAAGCAGAGAATTTATTGAAAGTACATGTAGCAATAACCCTGCATGCTGAGGGGGAAGATTAAAAATGGAAGGGAAATGGATCCATAGATCTCATTGATCAAATCAAGGATTCCCCTGAACTTACTGTGAAGTGAACCAGCTTGTAGCAAGGTGGAGAATAGATGTCAAATCTCTCCTGGCTGATACTGCCCTACTCAAAATAGACATAGCAACAACCACAGAAAATATCTAAGTTATGAAAACTCTATTGAGTGCAGATCCATTTGACACCTTAACAGAAAGGTTCAAAATCCCTATCTTCGTACCGACCTATAGTACAATATACACTCAACCTTTTGATGTTCATCCCACTGCAGTCGTTTAGGACATATCACCTGTTTTATGGGGCAAGTAAGTGGTCCCTCCAACTGGTCATCAGTCCCTCTCCCCTTCTCTGCCAAGATCAAGAGCTGACTTATTCTGTGGCCTTCCTCTTGCCCTGACGTTTCCATGCCCATTAGTGCACAGCAAAGTCTTCAAACTGACACTTTCTGTGGCCTTCCTTGTCCCCTGAAGTTTCAATGCCCATCGGTGCAAAGTAAAGTCTTCAAACAGATGATTGCAACCAGGGAAGTACTCTTCAATTAAAAGACAGATCCATTTCAAATCATGAACAAACAAGAATCATGAACTGACCTGACATAAACATGGAGACAACCAAGAATAATTACAACCTGTCATCAAGACAGTGAAGTGAACAAATCCGTGTGTGAACAGAATGAAGAAACTGAATTAAGTTAGCTCATTGAAGGATTTGCACCTAGACTGGGAATATATGGAACAGCTGCACTCTGAATCTGAAAATAACTCAGTAAATAAATGTAAACCTCAAATAATGGGACTTTCTTATATTTCCAGGTACAAATATTCAACAAATGCATCTAGATTGAACTCAAAAATTGTTTCCAACTACGGGATAGTAATTCCAACTCTGAATGGTCCATACAATATTGCCAAAGTTCCAGTACCAGCTGAAGAAAACTTAACTCATGGAATCTATGATAGCTCACACAACTACTTGCTCCAGCTGATAACTAACTGGAGAAGCAGAAACTTTACCAACTGAAAATTTGTTCAATGCTACCAATGCAGGAAACCTTTGCATGTACTCTTGCTGAAACTACATTGCACAATGGCTGGCACCAAACTGCAGCCTATTACCAGACTACCCAACTCCACCTTGACTCTCTGCCTTATTCTGAGGGAACAATTTGACAAGAGAGCTTTCGAGTCAGCTATCTCCAATAGGATCTAGGTGTGCCATCTTGCAGAAGGATGCCTATGTGTTCATTAAGTTGAGATGTGACTGGAACACAAAATGAAAACCCATGCACACCATTCTATGATACTTCTACTGCAAATTGACATGGAAGCTTGAGTGACAGAATGTCCTACAGGTAGCCTGCTCTGAATGAAGGACCATACATGCCAAACCTCAATAGCCCTAAGTGTACACAACTGTCAGACAATGTACCCAAGCTGTTGGCCAAAATACTGACCTGCTGCTACTAACCAAATCTAGAACAGGAGAAAGATAGACAGCAACACTCTAGGGAAGGAGAACTGTAAAAGTTCAAGCACTGAACCCATGCAGACCCCCTATCTAGGCGGGGCATACATACATCAACAAATGAGAAACCTCAGATGTGACCCTTATACAATGCAAAGGGAAAAGCAAGAATTTCCTAGCCAGAAGTACCCTTGTTAGCATCTACAATTCTTCAAAACCCGGAAGGAATGGAATCTCAGCACCGGATCTCATATGAACCAGCTCTGGTAATGTAACGAACCCACTCAACAGTGTTGTAACCACTTTTCTCCCAAACCTGTCACAATGCATACCACAGCAGTAAGCAAAAACAGTCTACCATGGCTGGTAATCTCACATCTGCATTGGAATAGGCCAAAGTCCCCAACATAACAAGAACTCCAAGAGAAAAATTCCCATGTCAATGCTTACTTTCAAGAAGCGAACTCGTAGGCCAGAAGCAGTGAACATTGGAACCTGCAGTTGAAATGAAATTCATAGTTAATGGAACCTGAACTTGTGATGTGCAATTGACCAGCATACAGACACAGTACACAGGTACTGGTTTTGTGTTTCCAATTGATTTTGTGCAAGACCCAGACTTCAAACCAGCATTGCTACAAGTCTCTCCATGGGGGCAAGGAAGTCTAAAGGCCTCCTGCTCATTACTTTGAGGGATGACCTAGTGATGAGCAACTGCTTGCCTCCTAAATACAAAAATAGCCACCACTCAATAAACATGAGGTGTAAAGTGCTTAAGGAGACTACAAACCTGGAATTCCATTTGAATAGGGGGTCTTGTCCATGATTTCTTTTCTACCATCGTAGAAATGAGCTCAACTTCGGCACTCATTGTCAGCTCTGTTTGTCCAGGAAATTTCCTAACTCTGCACATCAAAGCAGAATGGTGATCCCTTGGACATTGGCCATTCAGAACTCAAGTGGCTGAAATCATCATGCCTGATCCTAGAAGAATCTGAAATTATTGTACTGAAAAAGTTTTACTCTTATAGAACCATTGAGATTGGATACCCAGCTTCAATATAGACTCCAGTTGATGATATAGCAAACCCATATAACCTCAAATACATAATCCTTCAACAAGAATAGGCAAAAGGAGAGACTGGAAACCGCTAGTGCAGAAGGAAATGGAAGGATGGAAAGGAAGAAAATCTCACTTCCAAACCAAGCAATCAAGTGCTGCATTGTATTTAGCTTTGCCAGCTGTCACCTGGAAATTGGCCTTTGCTGTGTTCTTTGGTACTGGCACCTTCACCACAACCCCAAGTGCAAACATCTTGGCACCAAATACACTCTTCACCTGTGGCCCTCAAACAAAGATTTAAACAGATTAGAGACCCCCTCCCTTACCATGCAGCACTTTCAAGCTGCACAGGAGTTCAACAAATCCACAAGGAGATTAAAATGTACAGAGGTCTCCTGATTCAGACTAGCATCCACTTGCCAGCACCAATGTACCTTCTGAGGTGCACCTTGCTACAAAAATTGCAAAGATTAAGTCAAAACCAAGATGTAAAATCCTTCCAAAAGATTTTAGATCCAGGAACTCCATTTGACATTAGGATGGCAAGGACCAAGCACAATGGAAAGTCATACATAATGTAGATTATTACACACCTTGACATTGACCTCCATCCGTGTCCGGCCCAACTCTTTAATGCTAGGAAGCACCCGGAATGGTAGATTTATACCCTCTGTGATTCGATACCTGTGACATGGTTCCAGAAACTATTGGGTGCTGCAAGCCCAAAAAGAGAAAGACAAACAAGGACCTCATAGGAGAATATGACGAGATATGCACTGCTATACAGAAACCCTAGCTTTGCCAACATCTATCAACATGCTAGATGGTCAAAAGATTTAAGCATACCATCCTGGAATAAAAACCTCATGAACTATGTAATCACCAGCCAACTGAGCAACTCATAATACTTATGCCTGCGTCTTGGTCTTAGAAAGAAGTTGACCAAAAGGAAAGGCAACTCACTTCATCAGCTCAAACTCTCCATCAGGTGGAACAAAGCTCACTGTCTTTTCTGTGTTGAATCTTGTCAAATTGACACACTGGTGAAATGTGACATCGTCAAGCTCTATTGTCTTGCCACTGCAAACAGGTAAAATGTGCCAGGATGAATAAATTGAGTGAGACCAAGACTCTTGAATATTGTTGTAACAAAATCAAACTGTCGTGACCAAGCATCAGCAAGTCTGAGCTCAGCCTAAGCAACTTTTCAGCTGAAAATAATACTCCCCATTCCAAGCCCCCATATAAAGTGGAACAAACCTTCTTGTTGGTCGAGCCTTCACCTGGGCTTCCTTTTCTAAACCAATTTTGTCATTAAGTCCAAGTTTCAAATCAGGCATCCCGGAAAGAAAACATTTCATCAAAATCTTTCCAGTCACATCACATCGCAAAGTGGTGCCTGCAACATGGATAAAACAAATTTTCCATTAGGTGTATGCCCAATACCCTGAGCTGATTAAACTGGCACATTTCAGATGGACATGTCATCACAGGCTGAAAACACAAAAAGTGCAGATGCCCATCATTGCATATATGTGAAGAAAGATAATGTAAGAGACATTTAATCTGCCACATTACTGTCTTAAGATCAAATGTTGTCCTCCATAGAGCATCTAAGATGTCCATTCACTGGCTGATTCAAACTCACCCTTTTGTGACATGAGCAAGTTGACGCTTTCCACAATATCCAGGAAAACCTGCACTCCATTTTCATCCAATATCCTGTTCATTATCCCATGATACAGTACCAGTATAGCAACAATCAGGCAATCAAAAAACGGGTCTGACCAAAAAAAATAGAGTTCCAGAGTATACCTCATTCTTCTTGTAGACAAGCCCTTCTCGTCGCCAACCCACAGCTCCTGTAACTTGCAGTGTTGCATTGGCAGGTGGTCTTGAATCTTGTGGCTGTACATCATCCAACAGCAAAACACCACATTGAAAAGTGAAAAAGCAAAGAGAACCTCAAATAATGCAAATTACCTTGAAGAACAAAACTCAATGGGGCAAAACTTTAACAAGACTTGAGCTGCCTCACATCCATGACACACATGAGAGTGCCAAGTTGGAGAGATGTTTCTGACATAGGATGATACCTTTGCAACAACGCATCTATTTCATAAGACATTCTGAGCAGAAACTAGAAATGGCATGTCAGTTGTCCACTCATGAAGCTTCAGTGCATATTTAATAAGGAAACAGGCTCACCTTTGAGGAGAATGGAGAACGGACACCTTCTTGAGTAATGTAGAGCTTCAATATTTCAGGGGACAGATTTTGAGGGTACCCAAAGTCCATGATCTCTGCACACCACCATCTCAATCAATCAGGACACAAAGTATTCTCTGCAGATGTTACCCTGGACCCACAAACAGATATGATTTGAACTTTGAAGCCAGTCCAGGTTTCTGCTTTTCATGCTAGTCACAACTGCTACTAGCACCAGGTACTTCATCATCCAGAAGTATAAGTTTCTACAGCATGTTTGCTGCCATGCCTAAATGGTTCATGGGAAGATTACCAAAGCAACACAAAACACTCCATGAGCATTGTAAACAGCATACAGCTGACAAGAAACTGAAGACTGGAACCACATTTTTCATGTAAAAATGGCTTGGAGATTATATGTATTGCATTCCACTTACTCTCATCACCTCTCCTGACATCTAATCTGCAAAGACCCTAAAAGAAAATTCATTGAGAAACTGAGAAACCATCTCAAAAAAGTAGGCAAATCATACCATCAAGAAGCTCATAGATGAGGACAAAATTGTTCCTGATTGCATCTTCATCGAATGCCCCTCCAAAATATGACTTGAAAAGTGCCACTGCCTGATGTGCCACAAACACACTGTTACTCCACATGAAGCATATATATCACAAGCCCAGCTAGATGATTTAAGGGCACATCTGAGAAATATTTCATCCAGATTAATATGGAACACTAGTAAACTTGGACCCTAATACAGATTGTATCTCATGGCTTCTTCAGCACAAATGACAAATAGGGACACACAGGAAAACAGTTCCTGCATACCAGCTTCTCTAATTCATCAGGTCAGAACCCACATTTTCAGGAGTATAAAACCAAACTATAAATTTCCAGAGACAATAAAACAGTAGATAATGTTAAGCCTCTAAACCTGCCTGCACTACAAAGTAATGAAAACATGCAGATGTTGACAAAGGGTTTCAAACACCCTACTGAAATGTTATACATAGATCCTCATCTCTTGGTGTGTATGTCTGAGGGCCACATTGGGAAGATCTCCTAGACAGAGAAGTTCCCCGTCATGTCAAGTTTCTTCTCTCACAGGAATATAGACTGGCTGCACATCAACCCTATATAACTGCTAAACAACGACTCTCACCTACATCAAGCTCTAAGTGCAGATCCAACTGCACACAAAGGCAGGTGGAAACTGATACTGTGAACTTCCCATGCTACAGGAGATTCATCACATCCACATGGATCTTAATGCAGGTACATCATCAAATCTGAATCTGGCACCAAGTGGCACCAAAACCTAAAACAATCCAGGAATCAAAAGCTTTACCTCAACCACAAACTTGAATGCACAGGCTGCATTGGCATTGGTGCTGACAACAGTGACAATGTAGACATTGCTGATGCGCATGTACAGAAAAGAGCAGCCACCTATTTGGCGCACAGGACATGTGCCCAGGTCCTTTGTCTGCATTATATGTGTGCGGAATGCATCCACCATATTGCCTCTGTGAGATGAAACACACATTCTCCACGCTATTTTAACAAGGTTTTGCCAACAATAGATTTCCACTCCTATGTAACAGACTTCAAACCCCTGTGCTAAATAACTCCCATCTCAGAAGACAAACTTTTTTCCAGTGTCCCTCACTTTAACCCTAATTTCCTCAACAGCTTTTTGGCAAGTAGCTGTTTGTAGAAAAACTGCGGTTTCCACACATAACATTTTGAGCATTCTTCCAGAGCTGGAGCTACAGAAATCAGGCGACAAATCCATGGTCTACAAACCCCACCATTCTTTGCAAACCTCCCTACGCCGTTTCCTCTTTTGTTTGCTCTCATTCACCACTCATAATCCAAATGCAATCGAGGTCGAGCTTCTCGTTATAGACCCCGATCGAAACATACAAGAGGTACAAAATCACTTCCTCACATCGGCAGGCCGTTTTAGTCCCAGAAAAAAGAGAGAGAAAGAAGCCGCAAGTGCCTTACCCGACATCGTCACGGTACATCCGATTGATGAGCACATCTCCCCGCAGATTCAGAAAGTATATAGCAGATGCTGCCACAGGCATCTTGCCGTGCTCCTGCTACTCCACGATCTCCAGCCGATCTTGCTGATCCCTAAAGCCTCCACTTTTATTTTGCGTTGGTGAATCTGCTGCGCCTGCGCGTGTGCACTCTGTTTTTCTGCGACCAATTCGCACTACACTGCCATCCTCACAGTCTTCTTGCGCGTCTCTTCGTGCGCCTGCACCCGGGGTTTCGTCGGCTCCTTCCATCTTGGGAATGTTCGCGACCTAACCCCAGTGTTACATTCTAGCGGCGTTTTCCGCTGTATAATGTGCATAGTGTATTTATTATTCCGAATTATTTGTGCTGATTGACGTGTTTCACGAGTTCCAAATGCTACCAACATGATGAATTCTGTTCATCCACATGGAATCTTTTATTCGGTAATAATGGCCACTGGGATTGACCTGGCTGACTAGTGGGTGGCTGTGATCCGGGTCCAACAAATGGCCATTATGTGACATAATCGGCACCCAGAAGAAATTCCAACCATCGTTAGTAACTCGGAAGAATATTCAAGATGTCCAATGTTCAAGTCACCACATTTGAGAAATTGCATGTGACCCAATGAAGCTCAGGGTGAAATGTGGAATCTCTCCCGTGTGGCAATTTCATTGTCATTTTGTCCTGGACCCAACTAGGCTATGTAGTTTCTCTCTCTTTTGCCTCCAAGTTTTGTTGACTACGTGGTTCTTGACTTTCAATTCCTTCTAGAGGTTTTCTTCATTTTCACTATGCCCATTTCATTTGCACATGTTTGCCTAGTGCTAGGCCTTTGGATTTTTTTTTAAACCCTTTCTTTGGGCTACACAAATTCAAGTGATGATGATTTATTGGAATTGTTTTAGGTAGGACAACTTTTGGTTTCATAAGTTATCGTTGTAAATTGGACAGTTCCAAACTGGACTTTATTTAGCCCATTCCCAAGTGACGAAGCATGGAAAAATATTTTAAAAAATTTGCGTCTTTTTTTAAAATGTCCAACACCATATTCACAATAAGATTTTGAATATCTTCTTTATCAATTTGTATCCCATTTGTGTTTGATTGAATTTTAATTCAATTCAACTAAATTTTAATCCAATTGTAAATCAAATTAAGTTGAATTGGAATTCATTGAATTGAAATCAAATTGCATTCAAGTTGCAATGTTGTTCACACCTCAATTTCATACTAAAAAGAAATAATGTCTATATTTCAAAAACATTTGAATTTTTTTTTGTTCCACAAGATTTTTTTTTTAATTCCTTATTTATTTTGTATTTTTAGTCTTGGTGCAAATAAGGATAATTTATTGCATGTTACACATTGCATCGTATCATCATCACCCTTTGATTGAAATTATATCAAGGTTATTTCAACATGTCATGTCATTGACATATGAACATGTGTTGTCTAATTAAGTTTCATGTGAATATGCTAACATTTTTCCAAAAATTATTAATAAAGGAACAAATGTCAATGCAAAAGGTGAGAATGGAAAAATGCATTTTTCATTTTGCATGTGAAAACAACCATGATAGAGTTGTTTCAAAATATTGCATCATGTTCAATTTCCTCTTTACTTCTTTTTTTGCTTTAAAAATCATAATTGTGTAAGTTTGTGGGATTTCTTGCAATTATGTAAATATTATGTGAAAATTGTATGCACAAAAAGCAAGAGGGAACAAATGTGAAAGCACATTATGAGTTTGGTAAGGATGCAATGAAAATGTGTTTCAAACACAAAACAAGAATGAAAGTTGACCATAGAATCAAAGATATCATAAATTGTGATTTTTTATGAAGTATTTTTGGTCATGAGTTTTCTATCTTTGGGTATGCACATTCTTTTCTCCTTTATTGTGGTTTGCACTCACTTAAAGTGTTACACAAAAAGTGATGTTCACCTCATTTTATGTGCATTTCGTGAAACAAGGATTGAAAAAATTAGTAAACTATGTATTATTCTCTTCAATGTTCTTCCTCTATATTTTTTTTTTGACTAATAAATGAATTTGATATGTGTTTTGATAATATGATTAATTTTATGCATCACATCACTACTATATAACACAAGCCATATGATATTAATCCATCTATAGTTTTATTGTCACAAGCATGAAAACTATGAAAATGAACCATGGAAATTATGAAAATTAGCTCGACTTAACAACTTAATATAGGCCATTCCCATTTGCTCCTTGGATATCCTCCAAGGGGTGTCATAGTTAGGAAATGAATTCCCTCTCTTTCTCTTGATATAATCTATTCCCTATGGCCTTGTATAATTCATACAATAACTACCTTTCCAATTCACAACACTATCCTTTTATTCTTGCTATAATTAACCACAACCCTCAACTAGGGAATCAGACCCCATTAGGAAATGAACTATATATATATATATATGGATATAATTTACTTCCTCTTACCTTGTCTGATCCAAACAATAGCTACCCTTCCTATTCACAACATTATCTTCTTGTTTCTGCTATAATTATCCACAACCCTAAACCAGGGAATCACAACCCATTAAGAAATAAACTCTCTTTATTTCTCTTTATATATAATTTATTTCTTCCTACCTTGTCTGATCTAAATAGTAACTACCCTTCCTATTCACAACATTATCCTCTTATTCTTGTTATAACTAACCACAACCCTAAACTAGGGAGTCACACCCAAAAAAAAAAAAACACACACACACACACACACACAACATGCAACAATTGGGAACAAAATTTCTCAATCAAAGTTTCACACATTAAAAATAAATAAAAATTACATGGGAATCTTTAGTCCCAAATTGTGGACCTCCTCTCCACCAAGCTCCTACTCATGCCTTATTCAACACTCTCCTACCTACTAACAGCTTTTCCTTCTATCTTACCTCCATTCACAATCTTGTCGACAATACAAAATGTCCCAATTCATTTGTTTTCTTACTTTCACAAGAGGGCAAACCCTTAATTTTTGTTCCTAAGTCTCACAACAACATTGTCTGAAGTTTTCTCCTTTTTTTTAACCCTAACCTACAAGACTGATCACTACTTCCTAGTATCTCAATCCCTCTTCACCCCTTGAGTGGAGCAGTGCCAATAGTCCTTCATTGAGTAGCCGCCATCCTTCACAAACGTTGTCTTCTATCTTCACTTCCATCACTTGCTGGGGGGGGGCTTCCTTAGAAACTCACCCCTCTTGCTTCATCTTGCCTCCTTATGATCTACCCAGCCCCCTAATAGTTTAGCATCATCATCAATCTTCACTTTCTCACACACTCCCTCACACACTACTCATCATTTTGAGAGGTGGAAGAATAATCAACAATGTTTCTCACCCCCTTCCTAGCTTCAAGAAGAAAGTACTACTGTTATCATGACCTAACCCTAATTCTTGGCACTTTCCTAAAAACCATTTCCCCCCTACTCATACCCTTCTATCCAACAAACTTAATTAGTCTAGTCAAGATATGATAACCTTGTTTTAACCTAATCCAACTAACCTACTTCCACCTTATCCTATCCATGCCACCCTCCCCCTGATAATCCATCTGTGACAAGATCCAACCCCCATATCCTATCCCATGAACTTAAGGTTACCCCAAAACTTTATTAGCCAACTACTTAATTTTAACCAAAATTGGGTTAGGTTAATTTGGGCCCAACAAGACAAACCTAAATTTCATTCAAAGTATGGAACATAAAACTCAAAACAAATTACAAGAGATTCAAAATAAGAACATGAATGTGTAAATAAAAATGTAAACAAATATTTATTGTGGTAAAATATGACAACATAAACAAAAAAAAGAACAAAACAAGGCTATGGAACAAGATCATACCTCGTATTAGAGTTGAACATACTAAACGTAATAAAGGGTTCTACATTTACTTATACCCCTTTGGGGACCTAATTTGTGAAAGCTTCCATGAAGGTTTGCGCATTGACTGAAGAACTTTTTTAACAACCTTCCTAATTATAAATGAATTATGAATTAAGAAAAGATGAATCGAGAATAAACTATGAGTGAACTATGACATTATGCCAAAACATGGCATATATTATTACACGTATTGTTGTGTTTGTGATAATATAGGTCACATATTACTACATGACTATGTAGTAAAATCATATTCATAATTTATGCCACTATTAATAATTATGGTCATAATAATTTTTGTCATTAATCATGTGACTTTTATTACTACCATGACTTTTATCATCATAATGGGAAAATATAATTAAGTATTTTGTATTTATTGATTTATGAAATGTAAATGCATGTTTAAGCATAATAAAATCACATTAACAATCTAGCTACCTATTTATTAACATAGCTCATGAACCTTGCTTAGGTTAAGACCCTAATTAACAACCTAAGCAAGCCTACAAAACTAAACTACTTAAACTATGTAACTTAAGCCTAGATAGCCTAAAAACTTAAGCTAAAAGTTTAGGTTGGTAGGTAGGTAGGTAGAAATAAAGTCTTATCTATTTGTTTGGTCACAAGTTTTTTTGATTAGTTTATCACAAGCAGTACTTGCATTTTGAATATATTTAGTGCATGTATTAAATGTAAACTAATATTTTTTCATTTAGTTATATAGTGTACAAAGTTAAATTTGTTGACAAAAAATATGGGATAAATTTAATGAAAATGAAACATTATAATATTATCCCACGTTATCATTTATTTCATACAAAGGTAACCAACTTTAACCATTTTTTTAAATGAAAAAAAAATCCATTCTTAAATATTTTTCCAACATGTACACATGTATATTTTCTTAATAAAAAATTTCAAGTAGTTTGACTGAAAATGCATTTGAATATTCATTATTTCATATATTTGAACAACAATGATGGTTAGAAGATTTTTTTCTTTTTCATAAAATAATTTTTTAATAAACATATTTTAAGTTTATTTTATTTTGGAATTTTAAAAATAATATAAAATCAAATATTATATTTCCCCACCTTTTAAACATACCATGAATCAATATATAAATGTTGTGTTATATTTATTTATAATTAGTTAATTATTTAATTTAAAATTAAAATATGTAATTCATTGAACATATTACATTATGTAAAAAAACTTAAAATGTTAATATTTTATTTCAGATTTATTAATTATTGCACCTTCTTTTAATCTCATAATTTCTACTAAATTATATTATGAATAATAAATTTTCATATTATTTTTTAAGGCTCTTTTCAGTTCATTAAATGTGATGTAATATAATTATAAAAAAATTCTAAGTTGTATGACCAAATATTTTGATAAATTAACAAATATAAAACTTTAGTAATTAAATGAAATTGGATCAAAATCTATATTCTTGACTACCCATCCATTATATGGAGACTTGCAAAACAATGTCATTTTGGGGCATGTGGATTGTTTTTGAAATCCTTTGGATGTAATTAATAAGATTATATACCATTATTTAATGTCAAAAATTTGAAGGAGGATATTCATCAAAATAAACCTTTGAACAAGAGTCCCAACTTGAGTATTTTTTGGGTGAATATTCACAATGTGGTTCAAATAAAATTGGAACAAGTTCAACATTTTCATTTATATATGTAAATTAGAAAAAAATCCCAAAATATGGGAAAATTTGCCAAAGTTTCAAAACTACAATTTTGAAAAAAAAGAAAAAAAAAAAGTAAGCCATAACATATATAATAAATAACAAGCTTGACAAAAAATTCTATGTTGTAAAAGTTTATGTAATATTTATTTTTAAAATATTATTGTGTACCATTAAATCCAAGCTAGGTTCAATTTTGTGAACTTAATTTTACACCAAAATTTACATAATTTTTTTATAGTACATTGTAAAACCAATTGCATCCTAATGACAATATATAATATCAATGCTTTGTGTTTTTTGAATGTGAGTGAGAATTTTCAATTTGCAAATATTAGCCATCCATCAAGGTTTTCTTATTTTGAAAAATTGGTCAAACAAGGTCAATGGCACACATAATAATTTTCAAAATATGACTATCATCAGGTATAATCATGTAGTCATGAAACTGACTATAATTATAAAAATGGCATAATTGCAAGGCATATACTACTACATGATTAAATTGGGACACTAGTTGTATATGTTCAAGTCATGGATGGCATGTTTTGATGCAATGTGAGTTAATTATGAATGAACTAAAAATGAATTAATAATGAAGTGAGAATGAACTAAGAGTTGACTACAAGTTACATAGGAATGAATTACAAATTAATTACATGTGGACTACAAGTTAATTACAAATGAACTATGAATGGATTAGGAGTGAACTATGAAGTTATGGATGGAAATCCATGTGAATGACCTAAGTTTGGTCAATAATAAAAACACACCTAAATACAACACCAAGGATGGCGAAAGATGGGGGACGACAAAAAGATGAAAATGTTGATAAGGAATGACAAAATAGTAATAAGCAATAGCATGTGTGTTGAACATTGGAAACACAAGGGGCTTTGGGTTGGACATGAAAATTTTCTTTTTGGATAATAGGGGGCATTAAGACATTGAAGGTTGAGGACATTGGATACAATGTCGAAAAACAAAAAAATTACATAGGGGACATTGTGGGCATTAAGGTTGAAAATGCTTTGTATTTTTATTTTTTTGGAAACTAAGGGTCATTGGGAAACATGGTACAAAGGACATTGGGCAAAATAGATTATTTTGAGGCAATGAAGGTCCCAAAAATGACAGAAGGTCATTGGTAGTGTGAAATAATGCAAAACCAAAATAAAGTAATGTTTTAAAAAAACCCCAAAGTTGTGTCTGTTGGTTTTTCATATATGAAAAACCACCAATTTTTTTCCTTCAATGTATTTTTAGGACACTTACTAGGATGATCTTCCTACCTATGGAAGTTTCCTAATGGCCTAGGAAAATAATTCCCAATTTTTATAAATGATTTTCCTGATTTTATTTTTTTTACCATCATTTTTTTTTACTTTACAAAGATTTCCTTCCAATACACATTTTCTTTATTTTGATTCTACATGAGAAAAAAATTGAACAATTCAAAACATTTGTAATTTGCAATTGAATGACAAATTTTTAAATAATCAAATGCAAAAGTCTTAGGACATTTCATCGAAATTCTTCTTGTAGTTCAAGCTACGATCACCATATTCCCATTAGCTCATGATTTGCCTAAATCTTACATGTTGGTCATCAATTGTTGTCTTACATCTACATAATAATTCATTGCTAGATTTTTAATTATTAACAATACCTTTAATTGGGTTTTTCTAAGACTTCAAGTGGGTTTATAGGGACAAAATATGTTTTGTAGTTTACATGTTTTACAACAACTCAACCGCCAAAAAAACAATCACAAGGAGTGTTCGAATAAAAAGCATATAAAACATTTACAAACATTTTGCATCAATGCAACCACACACCAAAAAATCATTAAAATCATCAAAGTATCAATGCATATAAAACAAGCTACAAACACGTTGGAAACATTTGGAGCAACACACACACACACACACACACACATAAAATCATGAAAAATGCTTGAATAAAATCACTCACAAAGCAAGTTATAAGGAGCAATACAAACACATCCAAAAAAAACATGAGAAGTGCTTGAACATATCTATGCACAGAACAAGTTACAAACACCTTGTAGCATTGGACAAACACAAAAATTGTGAGAATCGCAAGAGCAAAAATTAGCTTATAAATCAAAATGAAATATGCAATGTTGAAGCATAGGACATAGATGTCTTAAGAAAAAGGATTTAAAAGATGTTTAAAAGCAAAATAGAGCAAAAAAAGAATGGAAAGATATCAAAAAAAATCACACTTCTTTATGCATGAAAAAGGTTTATACTTAGATCCTTCTAGATTTTTTGCCCCTTCACTCAACATATTAACCTTGTTATAAGAGCCTCAAATTTAGAAGGGTCTAAATACAAGTACCCCTTCTCCTATATGTGTTATCATCTATTCCTAAAGATGATCACAAAGGAAGATTATGGGATTTTGTTGAAAACATGATTCATAAATTATTTATTTTTTTAGTTATCATGTGGCCTAGCAAAGGTGTACACAATAAATCCAATCTATATTTTAAATTAGGCATCTTATACTAAAAATAGATTTTGAATGGGTGGCTTCATTAACATAATGACAAACATTTATAAAGATCACCTTCACATTAAAATTGTCCCATATTAAAAGGATGAAGATTAATTCTCCACCAAAAAAAAAATTAATTCAAATTGATAAAGTAGTTGAATTTGTTTTGACAATGCACAATGTTCCAAACTAACTAATAGAAAATAGAACTTGTTTCATAAAACTGATAAGTAAATATGCACATGAATCAATTAATTTATCAATGATTTGATATCATCAATATTCAACTACATAGCCACAATGAAAAAAATGATTGATTATATTTTTTTAAAGTATTATGAAGTTCTTTCATTAGTTGTGATTGAATATTTGTTCATCTTAAAGGGTAGTTCATTTTCAACTGGCCATGGACATTTTAAAACCTTCATAATGAAGACAACACAATTCTTTGTAGAATAACACATTGAAATTTTGTTTGAAGTTTTTCTTGAAAACAAAAAAGGATGTACATTTGAAACTCACCATAAATTTTTATCATAATTTGAAACATCAATATCATGAACCATAATAACAACATAACAACATCCATAATAGATAGCATTTTATATAATTTGAAGCACAATAACAATATTTTATGAAAAGATGGAGATTTGGATTTTGCTTCTATAAACAATCTATGCAAGTGTAAACCTCACCACCTTCCACATACCATAAATGTTCAACTTTTGCAAATGACAAAGAAAGGATTCCATGGCTAAAGACCCACAACATAAATTAATGGTTTTTTACATCATCACCATGAAACTTGAAGAGGAGTGGTTGCTAGAAGTCCACCAAACACAATGACAAAAAATTATGAATTGCCACATGCCAAAACCAAAAAGCCAATGTTTTGGGTTATCGAATGTCCATGTGATTAAATATAATTCAATTTAACATTTTGGTGTCAAATTTGACAATTTAATATGATAATTATTTTGGTATAGAATGTCAATTATGGTTTTGAATGTAAAATATATATGTTTGATGTGCAATTGACCTTTGATCGTTTGAAATTTATTTTACCATAAGGAAATGATCTTTTTTCACATATGTTTATGGACACATGTTTTGTAAAATTATGCCATAATCATTCACATTTGATTTGAATTTTCAAATGTTTAGTGGGTCCATGCAGGCTAAGGTGGATCACTTTTTGCATTAAAATATTTTTTTCTCTAGGGTGTAATCTATTAAGATGTAATGATCAATATCACATTTTTCAAGGGGTTTTGATTGTCAACTTGAACCTAAACATGTTCATAAGAAATTTATGCCAAAAATGAAAACCAAACATACATAAATGGACTTTTGAAATGACTACATATGAATAATTATGGCACCATGCATTTCTATATAGAAATATTATTTTTTATCAATTTCATTCCAAACATGTTATAGGGAGTCAATATATGATACATTAAAAGGAAAAAAATCTAAATTATCCAAAAAAATTGTTAGAAAACATTAACCACGAAGCATTCATGGACTTTTGAATGATTTTTTTTCAAATTCATTAATTTAGTCATTTTTTTTTGGATTAATAAAAAAACATGTGTGTTAAAAAAATGTTTAGGTGTGTGGCTTTTTCAATAATCCAATTTCCACCACATAATTCACACATAACCAATTTTAACACAAGATAACAAATTAATATGAGATATTTTATTCACCAAAAATGATCCACCCTAACTACCTTCATTCTAGTTATTGTGCAACCTCGTATCATGTGAAAACTATTTAGTACACATGTTATTAATTAATATTTAAGATGGAAAACAAAAATCTTAAAAATTGTATTTTTTCTACATGATTTTTTTACTTCAAATGATTATTGATCTAACATGTATTATATCCATTCAAGCTCTTGGGACATCATATAAACATAACAAAATCCATACATTTGAATTCATTGTGTGCTTCAAACATTAATATTAAGCCAACCACTTCAACATTGCTTTGATCACAAAATATTCAATGTGAAGCATAAATGATAATTTAGGGTCCAAAATTCCAAGGATTATTTTGAAGCAAATTGAACCCTTGAATTGGACCATTCTGCACATTAATTTTTGTGTGTAAGGTATAATGAGTATATGTTTAAAAGCATAAGGTTCAATTGGTAAAAATGTGGGATTCATATGCATGAGAGGATTAAGTTGACATTACTTATTTATTTTTTCCTATCTTTTCCATTTTTTCATGTTTTTTTTCTTACTTCTTATTTCTTACTTAGGCACATGATCAAATTGGTGGTCTTAGCTTTTACTATTGTCATGCATCAATTCATTGCACAAGTGGTTTCATTGCAGAATAAGTAATTATTGCATAACATTGGAATATGTTGAATGCATTATTGTTTTCTTTAAAGTTTGTTGACATGGCATTAAGAATTTAGAGCATATGGAGCTATGAGAGGGTAGTTGGATACATGAATAATCAAAATTTTGGAAGTGTTTACAAAAATATGTTTTGACAATGTCTAAGGTTAAATTATGACACTTTTTTTTCTTTGATTATGGTTGTAGGTACAAGTCTTCAATTGGAAAAATACAAACACAAGAAAAAACATCCATGTAGAACTATAATAGTAATGGTTATTACAAGATTGGATAATGGAAATTCATTACAAATGTGTGGAAAGGTTTATGGCATTGCATAAACATAACATCAATTATAGTGAGAAAATATTGTGTAGTAATTAAAATGAACTTGAAACCATTGGTGGTACTTAAATTGATTAGAAACAAATCAAATAAGTCATTACTACTTTTGAAAGCTTACATGGAATTCTTTACATTCTAAATGCCATACATGGTAATCATATTTTAATTATTGCACCTAAGATCTAGGTCCAAAATCATATTATTATTATAAAGGCTTTAAGTACTCCAAATTGATTCAAGGGGTTGTAAATGCAAAATGTAATTTTTGGGATTGTGATAGCTATTAGTGGTTAGGTAGTATTCATGATTGGGCTCTCTTCAAAAAAATAGATTAGGAAATTGTGTGATGAAAGACAAGTTCTTGCCTTACAAGTTGGTAAGACATGTCACCTATCATATGTAACCATGGTTCTACTTTCCTTTCAAAGATGGGAAAGATGGCTACCAAGATGCAAAACACATTGGAAATTTTATATAATCTAATACAACAGTGTTAGTGGAAAAAAGTTTTGGAATGTTCAAAAGAAGGTTTATAATTTATTCAAGATAATAAATAATCCATTGTGCCACATTCTACACTTGGTAATGGCTTGCATATGTTTGCATAATATGTGCATTATCAACTTGGATCGATGACTTTGATATGGAGTGGCTTTGGAGGTTTAAAACATTAAAAGAAAGTTGTAGATTGACAATTGACATTTGTAACTAAAAATCCCATTTGTAGCAAACAATAAGTTGTAGCCAACTACTAGTTGCAAGTGACAAAACATTTTTTTTATTCTATTATATTCATTCATTCATTCATTGTCATATGGTATATGTTGGTTGTTCTTGCAACATATGGAATTTTTATTCTATTATATTCATTCATTCATTATCATATGGTATATGGTGGTTGTTCTTACAACATGTTTACAAAACATGTAGTCGTTAGTAGATGTGGCAACAAATTGAAACAACATACTTACCTACCAACCTCTTTAAACATAGCTTAGATGTAATTCAACCTAGGTAGGTAGGTAAAAGGGTAAAAAATAAGTAGATAATTCATTTATTAATTTAGGTAGGTAACCTATGATAGTTTAGGTAAATAGCTTATGTAAGTAGGTAACTTATAGGTATTAACCTAGGTGGGCAAATCCATCCTAGGGTGTACCATTAGAAACATCACATCCCATAATTTTGAAACCCACCCAATTTTATGACAACATAAGACTCATTTAAAGATTGATTTTCTTTTCAAATTTTATATTAAAAGGTTGCTTAAGTCATGTAAAAGTTGAAACTTCAATTGGATTTTTTAGAAATAAATTTTATTGTTCCAAGTGAGTGGTCAAGAAAATAGTTTAAAGTAAACAACATTTAGGGTTCTTTTGTTCAAGAACATTAAAAAAATAAAATTAATGCTTTTAAATTTTAGAAGGGCTTCATATAATCATTTTTTTATTTGTTTAATAAATAATTGATTGAAATAATCACATTTTTTGAGCAATTTTTAAAGGTCAAGACTAGGAGGTTTTGAAAGGTCATCGCATTTCATGTTTACAAATTAGTAATAATTTTCATTTTTTGTTTCAATCAACAATTTGGGCCATATCCTAACTATAGTTGATAAAACAAATTTTATTACAATGATGCAACTTAACATTTAATGATAAAGGGTTAAAAATATTAGGAACATATGTTAAGAACATTCCAGTCACAAAATCTTTATTCATGTAACTTACGTAGGTTTTTACAAATTTTCCATAGTTTATACATAGGTGTGGAACACAAAGCTCATGTGGTATAGTTAGTCAATAATAAAAATCACAATTTAAAATGATAAATTTTTTAAACTAAACTAAATTGAATCCATTGTGAGGCATTCTTGCACACCTTCAACATGAAAATATGCATTCACAAAACCCGCTTGGAAGTGGAACTACTCTGTAGTTGTAGTCTAACAAATAAGGTGGTTCAATGTAATGCAATGAAGTTCACTCAGAATCTAATGTGTTGTGTCCACTTGGATGATACAAAGACATTGTGGGAGAATCGTAACTCACCATGATGGAATGTGAAGGGGCATTATGTTGATGTTCATTCAATGTCATGCTTGATGGTTGAACCCTTTTTGTTCCATTCGTCCTAACATCTACATACAACCTCTTAATCTAACATGCATTGGATTTTTGAAAAGTTAATCTAAAAAAAAGCCATGTTACAAAATTCTATAAGTTTTTATTTTTTTGATAAGGAGTTAAGCTTTGGGACTAAAAATCACTTTGCTTAAATTGAAGAAAAAACAGACAATTTCAACCCCCTCTACTTCTAGCAAGTGTAGTACCCTTACAACAAAGCCAATGATGCTGAAATTTGGAGAGAACCTTCTACACCTCCTAAACAAGAACTATTTAAGTTTGACACAAATCCAACAGTGGATTCGGAGGAACAACTATTTGAAATAAAATTCCAGAGGCTTTGTCATGGAAATCCTTCCATGAACTCCACTACAAACACCCTCTATTCCCGGCAAGTATAGTTCCCTTATAGACAAATTGACGATGCTAAAACTTGGAGAGAACCTTCAACACCTCCTAAACAAGAACTATTTTAAGTTTGACACAAATCCAATGGTGGATTTGGGAGGAACAACTATTTGAAATAAAACTCCATAAGCTTTGTCATGGAAATCCTTCCATGCTTATTTCTTGCACACATCTTTTTCATGAACAACACCTTTCCACACATAAGAACTAATCTTTTCCTCACACATTCATTATCCTCCTTTCCCTTTCCCTTAACAAAAGATACTTCATTCTCCCTTGGTAAACCTCCATGACCTTTCTTTGAACTTATTCCCCTTACCTAATGAAAGCTTCGAAATCCTCCCCTTCAATCAATGGCCTCTTCGTCTTTCAAGAGCTAATGAGAATTGAGAATGATTTGCCTTCCAATTGATTTTAAGATGAAAATTCTTAGGCCTAATGAGACACAAAAAATATTTCATATTCCAATCAAATAGGATGACAATCCTCATGACTAATGAGATTGGAGGACTCATCCTTCCCCTTATCTTGGATATCTTGATGAGGTTTTTGAGCTTGATCCTTATCCTTTCCATCCGTTGACCTTCACATGTTACTTCTTCATCTTAATTATTTTAAGTAACTAATTATTACGACAATTTATTGGTAGTAACAAGTAAACATCCTTAAGTCCTTACTTGAGTAAATCAATTCAACGGTTGAAGTAACATCCCCGCGTACCATTTACTCTTTTAATATCCCCTACTTATTTATTTTTCCATGCACTAATTAACTATGTAGAAACTTTGTATCACAAAAACCCCACATACTTCTAGATCCACCATCAAAATTAGGGTTCGATGAATCCATTAGATCTAGGATGTTTGAGTTTTCATGAGGTTTCGCCGTCACTCCCACACCTTACGCCTACTTTAATTTGTTAAATAAAAAAAACTTTGACCCCTTCTGAACGCCAGTACCACATTGTTTCTACTACCCTCTTGGTTTTTATTGATGCAGGCGAGAATTTAGTCATGGCGGATGATGTCGCTATGCCCTCGAATCCTTCAATTTCACTAGTAGAAAAGGAAGAGCTTAAAGAAGCACCGCTTGATGTGAATGTTTCTCAACGGTCACGTGAAGAAAAACCGTCTAAAAGAGTGATGCGCACTCGAGTCGATCGTTCGGCATGGGATTGTCGATTATCTCCTAACCCACATGCCTTAGTAATATATTTAAAATTTGTTCCTGCTTGTGAAGCCGCACCAGAAAGGTTTAAAAAGTGTCAATGTAAAGACGATGATGTTCGTTTTCATTGTCGAACTTGGGTTCCCGGTGATGGCCATTATCATTGGCTACAAGGCCCAATCAACCCCCTTTCCATGGAGCATCGAGCTGAATACCTAGCTCGCACCATTCGTCGCATTCTGGAGTTTTTACAATTGTGATCTATCCCTTTAAAGTTGTTTATTAAGTTATAATTCACCAAAAGCCACTCCGATGGAAATGTTAATACTTAAGTTTGATTTTGATTATATTTAAGAATCTAATAGAATTGAAGACTAAATAAAGATGTATTAGGACTGCATCCTAAAAATCTTTCAAGTACATCATTCGTGCCTAAAGATTATTCTATAGACTAACTTAATATTATCATGACGAAATGTTATTGTTAATTATGGGCTTGTATTCCCAATATATCAATAAATCACATCTAATTTTACATCCCCTTTCCCTTCTTTACAACATAAAAGGATAATGCACTTAAAAAGGTTTACTAGGTCTTAAAATTAAATAATCCTTGCATCAATTTAAATAAAAAAGTCTTCTACGCTGAAATATCCAAGGGCTAATTCAACTCTTAATAATTATTACTTGGAGGTTTATTAGGATTCAAATCATTAATACTAAGGGAAACTATGGAACTAAAGCTTAACAATTTGTGGTATTATAATCCATGATTCACATCCACCTTTCTTTGAATTTTGGTGAGATGGTTCTCAATGGTACCACCCAAAAATGGGTTTGCATAAGTACATAGGTGGTCCAAAGTAACTTAGGTAGGTAGGTAGGAAAATAAGAATTAAATAGATGACTAGGTAATCGAACCTAGGTAGGTAATTAAGCTATTATAGTTACTTACTTAGGTAAACATATCCTATCTAACCTATTATAGCCTAGCTTGTTAAGTAGAAATTTTAACATAACTTGTACATATTTTAAAAATAGGTGTTAGCTTAAAGCCTATCTACCAAAGTAAAATAGCTTAACTTATCCTAACTCTACATAGTTAAGTAGTTTAGCCCAATTTTCTAGGTAGTTAAATAACTAAGTAACCTAGCTTAACATAACCTAATTAAATATCAACTAGGTATTGAGTTAGATACCTTAGTTTAGCCTAACTTAAGTAGGTATCTAGGTAACTTAACATAGCATATTTAGGTGTCTACATAATTTAGCCTAACCTTGCTTAGGTAGCCTAACCCAAATATTATTTTAAACCATTATTTTCATATTAGTTGCATACACAACCATGAGGTGACCTCATGTATGCGATTAAAAGGGTTTAAAGTAGTTTACTTGGATAAAAACCATTGAAAATCATCCATGTCATTGATTTCTCACACCATTAACTACAAATTAATTGGATACACAACCATATGTATTGAAAATTATATGGTTGCAATTATATTTAATAAAAACATCCAATATTGTCATAAATTACAATAACATGTAATTGCAAATTGATTGGTTAGAAACAACTTTCTTCTAGTGAAAAAAAAACATAAGCAAAATCAAAATCAACATTTTGCAACATCAAAAAAGTTGATATTTTCAAAATGGCTAAAGAAACAATCAAGCAAATGAAGAGGTTACAAAAACTAGGGATAACAAATGATGATAAATTGACATGGAAAACATAAAATATCAAGGTCAAGGTAAAAATATGAAAATCATTGAACATAATCCCTACAAAGAAACAAAGAAAAAAAATCATTTGATGTTGACAAAAGTTTTGATAGCTCATGAACTTTTAACAAAATAATCTTTGAAGTTAATATGTGAAAAAATGGCAATATTGACTTCTAAGATACATTTGATTTTGATTTTGAATACAAGATAGACCTAATATCCTTCCCTTCAAGGAGATGAGGGTTCAAACTACATGGTGGTTGAAAGTGATATGACCTTGAAAGGGGGAAAAGGGAACAAAGACAAATGTTAAGGTTTTTTTTGGCCCAAACAACCCAATCTAAATTTGATATATTTTTTACTTTGCTTTTGAAAATTCTATCAATGCGTTCAAATTTCAAATCTGAAAATAATTTTTTTTGAAAAAAATCAATTTTAACACAACTAAGGTTTCAGGTAAACTAGAAATTACCCTTTTATTTACATTTTGGGCAAAATCAAGCTCAATTTCTCCTCTTAATGTAATCAATTGGAATATTTCACCATCCACCCAATTTTTCCCAACCTTCTCACCTTCTTCATCTTTGTCCTTCATCACAACTAAGAAGGAATGAGTTTATGTATTCCTTATAAACAAGGATATCCTCCAATTTGTGAAAATGGATGCTTCAACATTCCATAACCTAGACATTTTATTTATTTATTTTTAAAAACACCTTCATTTCATGCGCATGCAAAGAACATTCCTTTGAGCAACAACTTTGTGTGGAGTTATAGATCTAAATATGTCAATAATAAATGTGTTAAAAAATGGAGTGGTGTATGTGCATTGAAAAATGTTTTCAATTCACAAAATGCATCCCATTCTTGCACAATTTCAACTTTAATAACAATGAAGAAAAAGACATAATGAAAATCAATGAAAAATAATGAAATTGACAACCTTGGACCCTAGTTTACATCTTGGTTATCCACACCAAGCTCCCAAGCTTTGAGTGACATTGATGTTAATGAAAGACTTTTTAAAAGGATTTTGATGACCAAGTTTTTCTATGTACCTTGAATTAAGGGTTTTTCTTATTAAGTATTTTATTTAATGAAAGTTGTAATTTAAAAGTTCATTTTTAAAATTAAAAATCTCCATATAAGATAAAGTAAAAGTGGATTTGTTTATATGATGAATGGCTAATGACATCTTGCAAAATGACTTGTGTGATTCAAGGTATCATGCTTTCACATTTCTTTCATAATGTTTAATTTGGATAATTATGGATTTCCATATGTGCCTAAAACTATAACAACTTAATGTCCTTTCACCTTGTAGGTCCCACCTCAAAATGATTATTTTTGGTGTGGATCTTCATCTAAAGGTCCTATGTCCAATTTATGGTTATTGACCAATAAAATTGTTCCATTTCATTAATGGACCTTCCACTTTGGACCCTCATTTAAAGTGCACCTAAATATATTGTGAACCCTTTTGGATTCATGATCCTTTATTTATTTCCCTTTTTTTTAATCAACTTGCACTTGAAACCAACATCCACATTCCAAAACATGGAAGAAAGACATTTAACAAATAATATGTTCATGTATTTAGCATGGTGTTTACTCCCCCCAACATTATTTTAGCAACAAGTCATTTAAATGTGTTGCTCACTTCAAGGTCACCCAACACGGGTTTCCATGTTGAGGTATTGTGGGGCCCGAAACAAACTCACACAAAAACATCTCATATTTTAGTGGCAGCCCGATGCCAGTTTCAACTACGTGCTTCAAAACATGACCTTTGAAACTTGAACCTCGAAACCTACCACCCATTGAAACATGTCAAGTTTCAACGAGTGGCTTAGCACACGTTTCGATGCTTGGATAGTTCAAGCCCTTGAAACATATTGCCCACCAAAGCATGTAAAGTTTTGGGAGCTATGTTTCAGCCCCATGCACCCATCTTCCATGTTCCCTTATGCAATCCCCATCCATGCCCCATGATCGATGCATGACACTTTAGACCTTTTTCAACTTTCCCACGCTTTATCTAACTTTCATCGAACTATTATGTCAAAACAATTAATGAAAGTAATGACATAGGTGTTAAAGTTGAAGTAGGAATTGATTATAAGCGAGATGCATTGTGTGTCAATCATCACAACAAACGAATGTGCACACCTAGGTTTTGGTTCAATTAAGGTTTAATTTTAAAAATCATTTCTTGGTTTTTTCAGAATAGTGAGGTTTCTTTTTTCTTCCAACTCAAGCGTAAGGTGATCTAAACATAATGTTCCATTTTTTCAGTCTTCCATTGCACAGATGTCAAATTAGTCTTGATAGAAAAGAGGAAACATGGAGATCGATGAAATAATGGACATGATAGTAGAAAATGTGAAAATAAACAAAACAATTTTTGTGGAGACCCACACTCGTGAGGAGTGGTTGTAATTACCTAAAAATTGCCACAATAGTTGCCAAGAGGACAAGGAGTTTATTTGTGTTTATTGTCATTACAAGAAGAATTTGAATATGAGGATTAATGAGCACCGAAAGAAGGGGTGTGACAAAGCTATGGATTCCAAAAGGGAATCCTCTCAAACTAAAGTTGTACCCACCATTAAGAAATGCAGTGGAGGGTGTGCAAATGCAAGAAGGAGAAAACCCCGCCCTTGGAGATTCGCAAAGAAGTTCAAGAGGAATTCATTGTTGTTGTAAAAAACACCTCACAAAACATGGAGGCCAACTAGTTGAATAAGTTTCAAATCTAGAGAGGATTTTCGAGCACCTTTTTTCACTAGAACATATCACTCGGGAGAAATCGCAAACACAATGGTATTAAATCACACCTTTTTTATTTGAATTTGCAACATTATAATTTTTTTAAAGTTTCGACAAGATTCAAGTAACAATTATAAAGCATTTGCAAAGTATTGGTTTAATTTATAGTGTTCCATTGAAAAATAACATGTCTCAGTTCATGTGAAACATGTTTCATTATAATGAGTTTTTTTTTCCCTCGAAATTCAAAAAGTTTCAAATTTTTCCAACAAAAAATCATGTTTTAATCATCGTTCTAAATCAGATTCCATGTTTCGACATTCTATCAGTTCCAAAGAAACATGTTATGATATTAGTAGGTAAGATTATGTTTTGGTTGCAAATCATATAATTCCTCAACAACTATCATGTTTTGAAACACATTTACGGAAATTTCATCATTCATTCATGGACACAATCATGTTTCGACTTTCACAGTCAATAAACCTAGAGTAAAAACTACCAATTTCTCATAGCCATGTTTTAATAATGTTCATCACCATGTTTTAGTAGGTTTTAATTGGCATGTTTTTGTGGTATAATATGTCTCATCTTACTTCGACTACATTTACTTGCCAAGGTCTTTACATTTAAATCACAATATGAAGAATGAGGAGTTAAAACAGATGGACGTTTTGGATAAAACTTCACTATCAAAAAAATTAAGTACCAATACATAGGAGTTACATACCCCAACATCAACTCCCAAAAAACTAAAAAAAGATGGTGGGGACAAGAAGAAAAAATTAAAGCTTGACAGGATGTTATGTGAAAACAAGGTTTGGCAAGAGGCTGATATTATGTTTTGGGAACTTTCAAAACAAAAGCTAATGTTTCTTGGGATAATTGTAGAAACACTAAGCCTCTCTCATCTACTGTAGTGCAATCTTCTTGATTAGGACTAGAAAGCGCAAAATAAAAAAGAATTTGTAAAAAGTTTCGGTACCTCTGTTTGTGATCCAAACTTCAACATTGTTTCCTACTGCACATTCAAAAAGTTCATGTGAGGAAACGAAGTGGTACTTAATTACTTTTACCATATTGATCCATTACAGTACATTCACATTTACATCTAATTTTCAACATATGCATTCATAGTCACTTCAATCACTTAGTTTAGCTTTCATTCCATATCTATGCTTTGAATACATATGCGTATTTGAAATTTTCCATCATTGGTGTTTCTACATACTTACGGTTAAAGATTCGTTTCCAATATATTCATTCACATTCTATTTCACATCCACATTCTTCCTAGGTTTCATTTGTTCTTTTCCATTGTTAAGTTTTCAGTAGGTGCCATGGTACTTTAATTCCCTGAAACATGCCTATAACATGTTTCAACGGAGTTGGTTGAGTAACATAGAATCTTGATTTAAGTAACTTGTTAATCATTATTTCTTATTCATTTTTCGTATGTTTTTTATGTTGGCTATGTGTATGTTAATATAATTTTCACTATTGGGTCAAATGCAGGTGAAACATGGAGATGAGGTTGTTGCTTTAGTTTCCCAAACAATGGACCTTGTAAAAATTGGTGACACACAATCATTCGCCAATTCCTTACATGAGTTTCTGGAGTATTAAAAATGCATACAATGGTTTAATGAGGCGGAGAATGAACACAAGGATTTATAAAGATAACAAAGGTTTGGCTTTGTTGCTAAATGCTTCAAGGAGTTCAATGATATGGCCAATGCAAGACAAATTGAGGCTATAAAATGGGATTGGAATCCTTTATGGCATATCGTCAATAATGACAAATGTTTACCTATGACATAGAAGCCTGAGCTCCCCTAGTCTAAGGAGGCTAAAATAATTGTAAGTAACCTTTTGCAGACGAAAACACCTTTTAGGAGTGTTCCTTAAGAAGTTCGATTAATAAAGGTTTTTTTGTTGGCACTTGCTTGATAAGGATGTTAGTTGTGTTTGCCCACTACAAGGTGCTAACAAGGCATCCATTAGAAAGATGAATATAGGGGAATATCATTTAGCTTGGCGAAAGGCCGTTGATATATTAAAGCAAGATGGTCATCTTTTGTTTAAGGGACAAGAAATTCGGGAGGGTATTAAGGACAAGGAAATAAAGGCTACATATGAAAGGCTTATGTCACCATCAAATAATCTATTTGAGATGTCATTATTTTTTGTTGTTGTATAGATTAGGGCAATAGAGGATATGGTGTGCGAAAATATTACATTGTTCTAAAAAACTTGGGAGCAAATAGATGAAGAACAAGGGGAAGCTTCACTTCTAAACATAAGGAGATACTTTTGACGTTGTGAGGACATAGACATGGGATGGATAAATGTGCTTAGGGTGTGCTTCAAGTTCCAAATGCTTAAGCTAATTTCCCCCACAATGTTGTGCTTGCCTTGGACAAGGTGGTAGAACAAATATGTGTTTCTTGTTCCCAATTCAACTCACAATTGAGGGTGCTCAACAATGTTATCCTTGGAAGCACCATTTGACTTTGCAACCACTAGCTGGGGCATCCATGTATGTGAAAAAGTGAAGCAAACAATTTAAACAAGGACCCTTTATCGTTCCTTTCAATTTTTTTAGTTGAATTTACATTACATAATTTTTCCTATAATTGTTTATTTGCATATGTTTTGTTGCACACACTTAATAATTTAGTTTTTAAAAAAAAATTATGAAGTCACACTTTTTATAATTGTTATTGTCAACAAATATTAATGTTGCTCTTTTAGGTTATTGAAACTTTTTTTTCATGTTTTTAGCATTATTTTGATTTAAGGGGATTTGTTTCTAAATTTGAGAGTTTTCAATTTGAGGATGTATTACTAGCATTCATTGATTGCCATTATTCCACTTGGTTGTTATACCATGAAACATTTTAATTGCTTTGAATCTATTAAATCATTATCTATGATAACAGACATTGGATTATGAGTTTTGCCCTTAAATATATTTGTGTGTGATACATGATCAAACAATGCTAGTGATATATGTATTTAGATAATATATAAGTTGTATTTAGATTTGAACACACAACCTTTGCAGGGGATTCAACGCGTAGTGCAACATTCGCATCTCGGAGTTTTTACACATAGGGAGCTGATATGGACTATCAATTTCAAATTTGGAGCGCATAAAGTCAAAACAACATACATCCTTTCAAATTGAGTGTAAGACTTTATCGATGCGGAGGAATAATGCAGTGACACAAATTGCAAGTTCACATGCTAATAACTACAAAGAAATGAAAGAGGGAAACTATTTTATCCATGTTGAGATAGTTATTTCGAATTTTCCAAGTTTCAAATTTTGAACACACATCGACCTTTTTTCTTTTGGAGTCATTTGTTTTTTGAAAGTCACATTTTCTTACAAAACATTAAATTTCGCCATAGTTTGAGTTTGTTTGAACTGGTGAGTTGTAAGTATAATTGCAATTTTGGCCTAGAAGATAAGACAAATAGTTTATTGGCATTATAGAGGACATGGTTTTAAAAAAGAAGCCTCCTAATAAGAGAGGTAAAGCAATCTTGAATAAAAAACTTGCATTACAATTGAAAGTAATGGAGGGTCCCAAAAAAAAGGCTGCCAATGTGCTTTTACCATCAAAAAATTATATCTCCTCCCTATAATTTTAGAGATATGCTACTACAAGAAGAGACACACCAATGTGTCATGAAGTTTTTGCCATAGGAACATCCTCTAGGGGGACAAAACTACATTTGTGGCACATGTTTCCATAGGCTTAAAGGACTTCATATTTAATTTTTTGCAATTGGGGCTTTTTGTTTTACAAATGATGGCAAAACATCATAGAAATGTGCAAAAACTTGTGTAGATTGGCGGCTACTTGACGAGGGACACCTTTTTCAGTGAATAAAACATATGAAACATAGCATGAAACTTAGCAAAGGAAACATATAAGAAACATGATAATGATGTCGAAAGTGTTCACATGTGGGTTCGAGAGAACCCAGATGTTTTGTTTTATTATAAAGAGAGTGGGTTTGAAGTTGGTGGAGATCTATTAGGTTGTAGAAATATCCCATTCACAATCGGAATTCAAAGTCCTTGGCAAGTAGTGATGATGCAACAATATGGTCATCAGAGTGTCGTTGCAATCCATGTTACTTTTGGAACAAATGAAAATAAGGTAAATTGTTTCACTATAACTTATGTAAATGTTTCAAAGCCTAGGAAACCTTTGAAACATGATGAAACACAATTGTAATATGTGGAGCCTTGTTGAAACATGATTAAAATTTATTGACACATGTTGAAAGTTGTTTATGTTCATACCAATTTCCATTGTATACATTGATGGTGTTTGACAAATGGAAGAATGACTATCTGGTTGCATACATAATCACATCTTAAAGTAAGCAAAATGACATGTCTAAATGGATGGACGTTATTAATCAAAAAATGCAAAAATTAAAACCAAATTGGAAATTAAATGCCTTCATTATTGATGATGCTGATGTGAAAATCAATAGTTTGAGGTAATATTTTAATTTTTTTATCTTTCCATATTACTCAGGTGCACAATATTTGATTTAAAATATATGTTTCAGAAATATGTTTAAAAGTTCAAGTTTTTTATGTTTTAGAGTGACTTGGATGTGGATATGCTTCAAGATGAAATTGTGTCATGTTTCAGATATTGTTTCATTGTGGGGTCCCTAACTCTAAATTCCTTCATGTCTAACTATGTTATGTTAGGTTTCAATGGTTGAACTAGGTTTTAGTGGTTTATGTTTCAATGGATTATTTTGGTACATTTCAAGTCAAGACATGGGTGGACTTAAGGTGGTGTGTGCATAGTGACCTTTGCAAACTGAACATAATTGTTTTTGAGACAATTATCTATGTTTCAAAGATTTTTGTATCATGTTTATGATTTTTTTTTTATTGCAAGAAAATATGGCCAAACACAAAGATATTTTTGTGCATTTGGCATGTAAAAAAAACTTGGTAGAAGCAAGCTTGCATTAAAATCAAGGATGTAGTTTGGGCAAAGGTTTTAAAAAATATGGGGCATATCATGCATGATATAGTGCAGCCCAATGGAAAAACTCCTTTGGAATTCACAAAGGAAGAATTGTTAAAGCTTATGGAGATGATTCCAAATGCTTAAGCATTTTGGTTGTACGTTACGTCAGAGTGGGTGCCAAAATGTGAAATGTGATGGGGAATTAGAATTTCCCATATGTCAACGATGATACTAATGTTGCCATTGAAAGTTCCTATGCAAACTTGAAAGTGACATTGAGAGTGGCAAAATCACGATTTTCTGGAAGTCAAGTGGATTGGTGCATCCACAAGCTATTGGGAGATGTTTTGTTGCATTATTAGTATCAAAGTTTGAGAAAGAAGTGGGGGTTTATCCTAAATAGGAAGCATGAACAATTTGTTGTTAATGTTGTCTTTCATGCAAGGGAAATCCCAAACAATTCTATGACTTTCCCAAACAACGATGGTGGATATGCATTTGTCACCTCTTTGACACATGAACATGTGAATTACAAGGTCTACAACCCAAAATTCGAATGGGCCTACTATGAATTGTCTCTAGTCGTAAAGGGAAAACATATGTAAACATCAGATTAAAGTATTCATGCTCCTACGCCTTGATCTTGTAGAAGGATGATTACACGTTAGTATGGTTCACTTAGTGGAACATTGAACAGTGGGTTGAATAACATGTTTAGTCCTTGCCCAATTCTCACGCCTTCTTTGCAACAAACACCAGGAACAAGTCTAATTCCCTAAAGCACCCAAGGCCCTGAAAAGAATATTTGTGATCTCATCTTGAAACTAGTTTCAAATGCTATTGAAAACAACATGTTCATGCAACATTTATCAATTGATTTGAAGCAAGTAGCTGGAAGGCAATAAGCAAAATTGGCAAAATTACGAGGTGGGCTTATGCACCCATTATAAGCAATGAAGTTCCAATAATTGAACAACACAGGATGTGCTTAAAATGCTTACGCAATTTCCTTAACCATAGTGATGTAGCCTAAAACGTTAAATCTAAAAGGAACTAAACATGAGCTTTATGACTTCAACTTTAAATGTTTTGCAATTCAACTTTTGTTTCAACAATAACATGTTTCAATCCATATTTCTGATACTTTTGGAAATGAGGAGGTATGTTTCTAAACAAGTTATTTCAATGTTACTATTGGAATCAAATTTCATGTTTCAAAAAAATGAATTTCAATGCTTCGCATTTTGCAAGTGCATATTGTCTTTTATGGATGTTAATGTTACATTTTTGTGTCATTTTGGGCTTCTAAATCTATATTTCTAATTCTATATTTTTAGAAGTCTATTTTTTAGGTCTATGTTTTTAAATGTTATGTTTCTTGTGATGCATTCCATGTTTTTGACTTTTCCCATTTTCTAGTTTGGTTGAAGGTAGTGTTTAGAAAGATGTCTTTTTGCTCAAACCATGCGAAACATAATATGTTAACAAACCCATATATTAACTGACCAATCTTGGTAAGCATTAGATTCTAGCCATGTTTCTAACATGACCTTTTCAAGTTTCACCTCAAATAATGTATTAGGATAACTCTATTTACTTTTCCTAAAGGAAGAAAATGCAAAATGAATTCTTTTATAAAATGCATTATGTTGATTTGGGGTTGTTGAAATAACATGAAATGAAATGTCAAGTACCCTATAATGTCAAGTATTCACCTTCAATCAGACGGAATAATTTCAAAACTCAACATTTTGTTTCCCTTGTGGGGGCATATTTAGGTTTTAACCACTATGAGTTCTAAAAATTCTCCTTTTTTCATTACATAATGAGTTCCTAAACTCAAAAGTCCATGTTTCTTCAACCTTATGTTGTTACTTCCCTTTTTAACTTCATATAATAGGTTTTTGTAATGTTTCCTTTATGTTTCCAATATTTTGATCTTTTGTTACTCATCGAACTTCTTGAGACATGGTTTACATTGATTTGATAAAGTTTTTACCATGTTGTTACCATGTTTCAAAGGTTTCAAAACATGTTTATTATATATTTTTTCATATTCCAAGGGTATGTTCTAAATGATTTTTCTAAGCAATACAACAAAGTCATTGATGTAACCAAGTTGCAAAACTTCATTTGATGCTCTTGCATGTTTAAAGGTAAGTTGAAGTTGACCCTCAAATTGTCCAAGAACACCCAAGGATTATGGGAGGAGCACTGTAATAGGATGTCAAGGCTTCATTCACTAAAAACATATATGAAATAATGGTCAATAGATAACAATTGGATGTTTGAAGGCAATTGTATTAGATAGACCATAACATTTCCTTCAAACATCCACCTGCTTTTAATCAATCATTGTAGAGTCTTTTTGATAAAATTTATAGGGTCAAAATTAGAAACGTAACAAATTTATGTACAAAAAGTTAATTAAAAAGGGTTAAAACTTGAACCAAACAATATTTGAAAATTACCACTCAACTGGATAGTCGAAACTTGTGTATAAAAATATAAATTTTTTAAAGATGTTGAAACATGGGTTAAACCTAGGTGAGCCAAATGATATTTGAAAATTACCATTCAATCAGATAATTGAAACATGTGTACAAAAATGTAAAACTTGCAAAGATGTTGAAGCATGTAATTGGAACATGTTTTTAGTGTAGTTGGTCATGTTTCGAATGTTACATTCCGTCAAATCATTTCGTTTAACTTGAAACAAAAAGGGAACCCATACTTCTTTTACTTAGAAATGTTGTAGCTTACATTTTTTTGAAACTGCTCCCAATGTTCTTGGATGTTTGAAGGTAACATATGGAATATTTTGAAACATTATTTGGGAACACCCAAGAGCTGTGGGAGAAGCATTACAAGAGTATAACTTAGTATATGTATTCAAAAACCAAGTGGATTGTTGCAAAAAAATGTTTATAGAAACAAAAAAATTGGAAACCCAAACAATAATGAGGGAAATGAACAAGAAAAGAATAAAAAAACAACAACAAACAACAAGACAATGCAAACCCAACAATGTGGGAAATGAATTAGATATAAGTGGATTGTTGCAAAAACATGTTTACAAAAACAAAAAAAAAATTAGAAACCTAAACAACAAGCGAGAAATGAACAAGTAAAGAACAAGAAGACAACAACAAATAACAAAACAATGCAAGAAATGAACACAATAGAAGCAATAAACCTGTCTTTTTTGCAAGCAAATATTTGGTGTGCAACTTCTCAACCTTTGACACATGTGTCATTCACTAGAAAACAATATAAAAACCAATATCCACTTGCAAACATTAAGAAGCCCCAACAAGGTGAAACAAGACATGCTATTGGTTCCTAAGACTATTCATGCACAACATTATTATGCTTCGAAGGGAAAAATGAAAGTGAAAAAACTATAAATAAGAAAATAATGAATGATTTAGTGTGGGTGAAAAGACAAAATTTCTCTAATGTTGCCATGACCTCTTTTTGTTATCAAAACCCTAAATAAATCTATAGTGGGGGAGCAGTGATGAAGACGTCAAAGTTTGGTGGAAAAATACACAATGACGATGACGATGTGAAGTTGAAAAAGGTTTAAAGTGTCATGGATGGGTCATGGCCCGGCACGGATGGGAATCACATGGGGGAACATGAAATATGGGTGGATGGGGCCAAACAGAGCTCTCAAAACTTTACATGTTTCGGGGGCTTGGGTTGCTCGGGCATCAAAATGCATGTTGGGCCATCCGTCCAAACTTGACATGTTTCAATGGGTGGTTTCAAGGTTCAAGTTTTGAGGCTCATGTTTTGAGGTGTGTGATTTTTGACTAGCCGAAACTGATGTTAGGCCGCCACCAAAATATGACACGTTCCCGTATCAGTTTGTTCCAGGGCCCACGTTGCCCGTGCATGGAAACCCACGTCAAGTTGCCTCGAAATGAATGACGCATTTACAACTTCTTGTTGAAATACTATTGGGGGTGTTTACTCTATAGAACTGGATTTTGTGTCCTATTTAAACATTTTTATAATTGTTTTCCTAATCAAAAAATCTATTGATTCCGCTTTTGGTTATGTGGCTTGATTTTAATGTGAATCAATGATTGAAAAATATGCTTGCAATGTGAATCACTAGAGAAAAATGATTACGCTTTGGAATAGACCTTGGAAGAATCAACTACTACTTAATAGAAGGGTGATTTGCCTTGGTAAACTCACCAAGTTCCTAGGTGGAAAATTCCATAATACATTCAACTGAACACTTGTGCACATATTTATAGAATTCCAAAAAGGCCATGAAAGTGGGAAATGGGGCATCAAAATTTTGGCTTGAGCTAGAGGTAAAAATAAAATGTTCTATGTCATGGGACCCAAGACATGAAATATTGGCTTGGGCATGAAGTAAAAATTAGAATGTTCCATGTCCTAAACACCCCAAGCAACCTAGGGTCCATTTTGTCCTAGGCCTTGGATGGTCCATGGTCATTTTGTCATTACCAGTGGTTTGGGCTTAGGCCACCATGTCCTAGACCCCAAGCCATCTTGTTTTGGCCCCCCTCATAGACTAAGGTTAAATTACCCAAAATTGATTTTTTAAAAAATGTTCATGAATGAATTAGATTCATTCCTCCATTCCCCAAACATGTTTCTTATTTAGTGTACCTACTCCCCATCTATGTAGGCTACCTACTCACTTACTTACTTGCCTACCTACTCAAACATGTTTCTTATTTAGTGTACCTACTTACTTATCTACAAAGACTACCTACCCACTTACTTACTTGCCTACTTACATACCTATTCATCTACATAGTGTAACTACCTTCTTACCCACCTAAAAAACAAAAGAGAGACCTTCCTACCTACATACATATTCATCTTTTTCCTTACCTACTTGGTGACTTACCTACTTTTATTTTAAGTAGATAAAAAGGTAGATAGATAGGTACACTAGATAAATGAATAAGTATGTGCATAGGCTGTCTATGTGGGTAGGTAGGTGGGTAGATAGCCTACATAGATAGATAGGTAGGTACACTGGATAGGTTGGTAGGTATTCGAAATCCCCACAACCCTGTCCCACCAACTGGCTTTCCCCAACCCCCTAACCCTAAAGGAAAAAAAAAGAAGAAAGATGTTTGGATAGGGAAGGAATGAATGTTATGCATTCATTCATGGGCAGTATAAATTTTCTTTCGGCAATCTGATCTTAGGATTCCCAGGGGCTAGGACAAGGTGGCCCAAGGTCTAGGACATGGTGGCCTAAGGTTCATCCCACCATGAGAAAATCGCCATGGGCCATTTTAGGACTAGGACAAAATTGACCATAGGTTGCCTAGGGCCTAGGAAAAAATGAACCCTAGACTGCTAAGGTCGTAGGACATGGAATATTTTCCTTGCCCAAGCCAATATTTGATTTTATGAGGTCCTAGGATATAGGATATTCTAGTTTTTACCCCAAGCTCCCAGCAAAATTTTTGATGCCCCAAAATATTGACCCTCCCCACTTTCATGGCCCTTTTGGAATTCCATACATACTAGTGTGGCTAGTGCCGTTGGCTCAAGTGTTATCACGTCCTCAACTGATTTTTCCTTCCAAAACCTGGCTTTTTGGAATTTATTTGAATTTTAAGCGGCAGAAATCACTTAAAAATCAATATCTCCCACATTCTGAATCCAAATCTTAACAAATAAATTCCATTGAATCCTGCTCATCAAGATCTTTCCAACAACACCAAAGGCACATTTCAATTCCTCCAAAATTTTCTGCTGTGATTCAATTTAACTTGCAGTGAAGAAATCATTCAATATTCAACAACTTTTGCACAGGAAGTCCAAACGTCATGGAACCAGGCCCATGCACCCCTCCTCGTTGAGAGCATTCCAAAGACACCAAGAACACGATCTTAAGCATCCTGGTTCGGTGGATCTCATAACTACACTCCAAAACAAAACAAAACAAACTACCTTCCTTCATAAATAGATTTACTACCAAGCAATAAATCTCCAGCACAACAACAATCAATCAATTTGGGTTGCCAAATTCCATGCTCGTTCAGGCAATTACTAAAATTCCTAAGATCCACATGATGGATGCAACAATGCCAAGTGTGCCCTGTCCAATATCCGTGGAGTCCGGACTCTTTTGCTCCAACCCTAAAAAGTTCAAATGAACAATGATTAGCTGATAGGCCGAAAGGTCTGAAGAAATGGGTTCCTAAAAGGCTACCAAAATAAGAATGAAGTGGTGGTGAGCAGCCATAGGGTCCGAAAGCGAGTTCCTATGTTGGGCCACAACCGAAGGCAAAGCTAGGCAGAGAGACAAGAGTGGGGTGACCGAAGAACTTGGCAATTGCGACAGGCAAAGGTTGCACACCTTGGCTTTCTGGAACGATCAAGCGCAAGAGGAGCCTAGACGCTGCCTGGGGAGGAGAGTAAAGGTATCGGCTGCAATGTCAATGGTATCGCTTACCAAGGTGGTACTGCCATCTGTTTTGGCGTCATTCGCCGTGTCCTACGCCTTCTGGGACCTGTCTCGTAACAGAAAAATCTTTGGAGGTGAGTCTTATTACTCGGTGGCTTTTTCTTTGCTCTCTCTAATCCTCTGCTGGCTGGATTTCGAGTGCTGTATTGTAGATTTGCTTGTCCCGGAAAGCTTGATGAGACAAGGTGATCAGGTCGTTTTAAACACCCCCCACCCGGCCTCGAGAATCTGGCTTTTTCTAGATTTCTCTAGCGTGTTTGTGTTGTGTGTAGCTTTTTTGTGGCTTTTTCTTCGTTTCTCCAGCTTTATCGGCGAAAAGCAGAAGCTAGACATACTTTTCCGGTTGGATTCACACTTCTGTGCAGGTGCCTGGGAAACCCTAGTTGATGCTTACAGCTTCTAGTTCATTCTGGCTTCATGTTTTGAGCAACTCTTTGTGGTTGTGGTTAACATGGTCAGACTGGTAGTTCCATAATGTTGTTCCTCTACTTTGGTAAGTCAATTTTTAAAAATTCCTCTCATTGGATCGATCAATTGTTATACAAATGTGTATAAATTGTATGGTCTTTATAGCTAATTTCTGTTTTTTCTCCTTTGAGTTTGATATTTTGTATTGTCTTATTAAGTCCAATTGCTGTCCATTCTTTTTTCAGAAGTTAGCCTCAGTAAGAAGGTGTGCAGATGATTCATTTGTTTCTGAGATTCGTCTTCCTTTATCTCCACAAAGACTCTATTGGCAGTGTCATATAACCTAAAGTGTTTTGTGAGCGTTATTGCATTTCTTATGGCTTCTCTTGCAATTTCTTGGATTTTGCAATGTCCAAGATTTTAAAGGTTTTAGCATTGACATATTTCTTGACACTTGTTCTCAGTCAGAATATGCAGGTATCAACATGAATTGCATTCCTCATGTGGATTCCATTATTTCTGATGCTGTGAAATTTGGAGCAGTTACTGGTCAGTCTTACAGGTTCTTAAGGATTTGTAGATCCAAAGAGCTCCAAGCTTAATTGGTCTGTTAAAGAAAAAGGATAACTCTTCAATGTGTATTTTTAATCAAACCAGAGTTCTGCTAACAAAGAAAGACTTCTGTCTAGAGTTTCTGCCTTTGGAATCTTCAAAACTATTGTAAAAGGTGTCTTTGTTCTAAGTGGGGAGTTTTTTTAAGCTCATTTTGTCCTCTCAAGTTCTTTCCCTCAAAGTTTTAATTCTTTCTTATCTCTGTTTCTTCCCCTTTGTTGGGTTTTTCTATTTCTGGCCCTTTTCCCCCATTCTCTTTGTGTTCATGTTCCTGTTTCCTCTTGGGGTTCTTCCCTTTCTCTTTCTTTAACGACCAGTAGACAGAGTTGCTCATCTTGAACATGATGACATTACCACTTTGTCAGTTAAAGTGGGCTTAAGAACTTTTGGAGATCAGAATTATGCAGAGAGGAATGTGGACTATTGAACAATGCCAAATTGTTAGAGTTGGGTAGCACATTTGCCCTATTTTAAGGCAATTCAGTACTAACTTGGAGGTAAATTCTAATATTGTACAAATGTCTTCTCTTGCTTAGTATGTCACAGGATGGAGTTTGTTCAGCCATCTTGAGTTGTCTATGTGGACCTCTCTGCGCGTTTTGGCTCAATTGTTTGATTGTACAGTGGCAAGCTAAAATTACATGAAGCTTTCTTTCATGTGCTTCTTCATGACCAACTCAATCTTGCTGTGTTTTCCTTCAAAGTATTGTTCTGTTTTCTGCAATCTCATAAATATGTTTTCCTTGGCTTTAGTGAATGTTCTGGATCCGTGTAATCACCATGGGTGTGATTAAAGGAGCAGAAGACCCCAATCATGGCCCCCTATGCAGGGGTTTCTATGCCTTTGGCTAAGATGATGCTTGCTTGTATAGGGACAAGCTAAAATAAAGTGAAGGTTACCCTCACAAGTTTATTGCAGCTTGAATTAGGACACTATCGACTTTTTAATTACCTATCTCTATTGCATGCTAGCCAATATGATGACCAGGAGTCTTGCTGTTGGTTCCAGAAGAGAGACAGAAACTCAAGATCCAGATGTTTGTGTATAGTTTGTGCATAATTTTGGGCCAATTACTATATACTTGTCTATGTACCCACCATCAGGAGCTCCTGAAGGAAGTGGGGATTCATGGCAGCTTGTCACTGTGATGCATGATGTAAGTGATGATCTGACACTTAATGAGTGTTGCTTATAAGGTCATGACCGCACTCATTCTTCTTACATTGCCTTCAAAGTATTGTTGTGGAGTTCACTCTTTCATTTCATATATATGCTTACAGAATGTGACAAACTCAGGACATAGATTTTTTGTATTGTTGTATGCCTGAAAATTTTGAGTAGTCTACTTTGTACTTATCTTATTCTACACCTGTTTCATGAATGGACGAAGTGGGGAGTAATGGCAGCTAGTCACTGCCATTTGTGATGAAGGTGATCACTCATTCTTGTCATGTTTATTTTGGTTTGGTGGGAGCTGACATCATAGTTACCTTCAAAGTGTCATTTCAGTGGTAGGTAATACAATTTCCTTGGCCTAAGAGGACAAAAGTGATCTCATTTGAGTGTATTATGATATCATAAGGCATTTAGGGGTTAGTGTTCCTGCATGAGTTTGTGAGTAAAGATGTGGTCAAAGAGCTGCAACAAGAGTGCTTGGAAGTCAGTGGATGTCAGTGGATGGTAGGGTAAGAAGTCCTGCTGAGACAAACTGTCCTTGTATCTTTCTCCAAAGAACAGTCCTTGCAGGTGTGAATTGACTTACAGAAATGGGGTTGTGCTTTTCCTTGTGCAGGTACTGTGCCACCTTCCCTACAGAATGAGGAGTGGCTGAAGGAGACCCTGAGGAAGTTTGATGAAGGCTGGCCCCGAGAGGCATCTTGTCCGGTGGTTATGAACCCAATTTCAAGGCAGAACTACCGCAAGATGATGTAATCAATATAAATAAATAGCCTGAGCTGGAGGTAGTATTACTTGCGATGTTGGTACTGAGCTGCAGCTGCTGGCTCTGTGTCAAATGTGTTCTCATCATAGATCAATGCTTGTCTTATGTTTAGTGGATCCATCAGGTAAGTTTTGCTGAATTGATGATCTATGAATGACTGGTATGTGTTCCTTCCTGGCTCTTAACATGCTAGGCTTGACCAGTTGGATGTATTAGTGGCTGCACTTCAACCCTGTTTAAATGTCAAAAGTGTCAGAAACTGGTTGTCAATAAACCTTGAAACCATAAATGTCTCTGTCCCTTTTGTCTGCTGGAAGTGATTCAAGTTTGTACCAGTTTGATTGACAGAAGAGCTTTGACAGATTAAGATGTCTACTCTCTGGAGGGAACTGTTAGTACTGGGACTTCATTATTTGTTTTTTCCCCTGGTACACCTTGTAGAAAATACTTGAATAGAATACAGACAATATAGACAAGCTGTCTGCAAGATCTAATAGAAAAACTCAAAGGCAGAGACTTGTTGCTACTGCCAAACACTTCACTGCATGAATAAGAGAAAGTGTGCACTAAAAGGATGTTACCAAAAACACATGCAAGCAGATGGGACTGAAGCTAAGCAACTACTGAAAAGATGCAGAAATCTTACATTCAGAAATCTTCCCTTTGAGGTCACAAAAACTTGTTTTAATCATGGAAGAGTGAACTGGTTTACTCCAAATCAAGACTGGCAGTATTCTAGTTTCTATAGTCAAAGGAATGGTCCATTGGTATCCATAGCCAGGTTGGAATGTCCAGTGAAGTGGCATGCATCATTAACACTATATGACGTGTAACATGACTTTATGTAGCACCTGGCTGGGATGCATTATGTGGAGCCACTAATAGACCTGCAGTTGTTTTATTATACCAGAAGACTGACAATCGTGCATCTTGTAAAACTGCACGCATATGTTAGTAGAATTAGAATACACCCTCAGTTGAAGGCAGTACTAATGTAACATTGATTCAAACATGGAAAAAAAATCACTGCCTTTTTTCACAAGCAGAGTGAAGGCAAGGTTTGCAATTACAAGATTTAGGTGTTGCAAGATAAAAATGGGGAAAAAACGAATGTCACTTGCCTTTAGGCCTGAGAGAGGGTGGCACATTAGCTTTGATAACAAGAGATGCAATTGATGTAAAACAAGGCAGTAAGAGTGGTGACATGGTTTTGTCCTTGTAGTGATTATGAAATTAAGTGAAAGATAAGTATATAGTAACAATATCTTATAATACATCTAGTGGTCTAATGGAAACAAAGCTTAGTTGTTTTCCATTGAACATGGACAATTTGTTAGGAAGTTTGAATGCAATCTTGGGTTCTTGATTATTCAGGTGATGTATGCTTATGATACACTGCGAAAAATTCATTACCAATGACATTTGTCCATATATGATAAGTAATGAACAATTTTTGTGTTGTGGAACTATGCATATGGAGTTTGAGATTGAATTGGTCATAAATTTAGAAAGTAGTTGAGAACTAGGTGAATCATGTGAGGTTGTAAGCTTGTTGATGTTAAAATCACCCAAAACAATTGTGAGATGTGAAGCTAGTGCTATAATGATGAATCCATGTAACATTTGCAAAAAGGTCATAATTCTGATTTGGTACATGCCATTGTCTCATATGATTGCAAAGTTACATTGTTTGTCATGCATTGTTATATTATCATAATTGTCAAAGACAAATATATGATCATATTTTGTTTTATCAAAATGAGATGTTTTTCAAATTCTTGTTTCTTGAAGTTAATATTTGTACAAGTTATGATCCTATTGCATATCATAATAATGTCAATGCAATGAATTAATATTAAGACTTTGAATGATAACATGGGAGTGACAATAAGTTTTTAGTCTTGAAACTAATAGTTCACAACTAACTTTTTGTGCAAGTCTGTTCATTTTTAGCACCATATATTTTTCCCAACACTATCATTGTCCATTGAAATCCAACAATGAAAAACATTACAATATAATTACAATAAATGATGATTCAAACAATGACATTATCAATGATGTTGTCATTAACTATTGGCATGAAAAAATCCAATTAACTAAAAATGATGAAATATACTCCTCAATCCTAGTGGATGGTTAAACAACTAATATCTTGAAATCACAATGCAAATGTTATACATTCAAAAACTACAATCATTAGGTCACCAACAACACATATAGGAATCATATATAAATACCTAAACAATTGTTTTCAACATCTATTCATAAACAATAATCATTGGATATTAATCAAAATACATGCCTCCATTCCTAATTACATTGCACTAATTATATGATTCAAATACATTAATAATGAACAAATTGTCATATGACACCATACAATTATTAACTAATATAATTAGTGTTAAACACTTATTATACACATATGTGAATATCATGCAACGGATAGATGATTCATTTAGTGATTTTTTCACAATAATATATGTGACTGACATAGCATTTCGATTAACCTTGAACAATATATTTATAATGTCACACAAATGTGATTCCATTCACACAATAACATTATCAATAAAAATATGTCTCCATTCCCCCAAACATCCACCACAATAATAAAATAATTGATCATAACTAGTAGTGCACAACAACAAGAAGCCCAAATAAATTAAGCCCCATAGTACATGCTGAGCCTTCTTGTTGGTGGCATGAAATTTCTATTTCCAAAACTCTTTGTCATCATACATATGTACATTGTTGCCCATGCTGAAGAGAAATATTCAGTTATTAAACAAGGGGTGTGTCACACTGCAGCCTTGCCATTTACATTAAAAAGTATCTGAATGCAAAAGAAGACTCATGGAAGCTCAAATATTCCACCATGCAAAAATATAATCTTCAAAAAATCCTCTAAGAGAAACCAAAATCGTTCAAGATAATATAACTCTTTAACTAATCTCAAGTTTCAACACAAGCCAAAATATCGTCTGTTAAAAATCCTCATACAAAAATAGACCTAGGGACCAAAATCCCTTGAGTTACTATACTCATAATGAATTTAAACACAATATCCTTGCCTTGGTAGGCTAGGCCAACAAAAGGGTTCCTGCCATGTTGCACTTCAGATGGGTGAACCATGATTGCTCCACAGGAACGAGCCCACATGACCACCTAACTATGTCCCCAAAATTCTGCCCCTGCCATTAGCCTATGTGAAAAATGGTGACCAACAGTTTTGGAAAGAGAAATTTCATGCAGCCAATGGAAAGGCTCAGCATGTACTCACAAACGATCCAGTTTTTTTCTTTCTGAGGGGGGGAGGCAGGGAATTCTTTTTTTTTAAATTTCCTTTGTGCCCAAAGGGTTCCCAAGTGCGTTCCCCGAGATGTTCCCAATAGCACCTGGGTTTTATCACATATGGTTTGCCCCAAAGTTCAACTCCCCCTGTATATAATCTAAAATCGTGAAATCCAGGGGTGCACATTTGTTTCTATTTTGCAACTGGGGATCCAAAGAGGTACTTCTATTGGGGACATGCCCAATGTTCCAAAACAATTGCTGATGGGCCAATCAATATGGCTCCTTTTTTAAAAAGAAAAAGTTGTGAACGTACCTATGATCTAATTAATATGAATCACACTATGCACTATTTCACCAATTTGTATTAAATGCCGGAAACCTGTACTTGTACGTCGTTGGTGCCCTTAATCCACACGTGGATCCACATGGCTGCCTTTTGAGACTAGATTTCAATAGTGCAATTACTCCTGTTGCTAGGACTCTCTACAACTTTACATTCCCATGTTCACACCTGGGCCGATTACACAAGCCACAGTAGTATTGATTAGTTGCGGGTACCCCAAAGTTCAATTTTTTTCTTTGCGATGGGCATCTTTGGTTGGCCCCGTAGCCAAATTTATTCAAGCTTTGAAGTTTGGACAGTATCAAAATAAATATATTTGACTCTCCTCATTCAGGCTGCTTATTAGATGGGGGTGCACCCACAACTTTTATTTTTAGTTTTAGAAGCAGACATATTGATTAGCCCGTCCCCAATTTTTCGGGGGACATTGGGCACTCCCCAAAATAAAAGCCTATATATGATTCTCTCCCTGAAAAAGAAGCCAAATTCCTTTTGGCACCCCTTTACACTTTATATACATGGAAGTTGGATTGTGGCCAAACAATATGAGATAAAATGAAGGTGCTATTTGGAACATCTCGAGGAAAACTTTGGGCCTGATGGGAACACATTGGAAACATCACAAAACAAAAAATGCCCTCCACCCCACTCCCACCTCCCCCAAAACCCAAAAGAAAAAAACTAAGCCCAGGGGGTGCATGCTGAGCCTTCTTGTTGACTGCATGGAATTTCTATTTTCAAAACTCTTTGTAATCATTTTCAACCTGAGCTACTACCCTCATTATAAACTGGGGGTACTTATTTATAATGAGGTGGAAATAGGAGGGCTTACAATGCTTTATCAGAGTGGAACCTAATTGAAAACATAGTTGTGTTCATCCGCAACTGAGTCATAGATGGGTTTCCAATGGATGGTGCACTTGCCACTGGAAGGCGGTTTTTTTAAATCAGTAAGAAATAGGCCCAAAAAAGTAATAAAGAAATATTAGTCAGATTTACAATAGAAAAAACAAATTCCAAACTTTTCACAGTTGTTCTGTCAGGAAAACTATAAATTTTTGTTGAAACAAATCACTCCTTCGGGTGCTTGGTGATATATTAACTAACTATCAATCTAAAGCTGTAGAGAGT
>Ga0116229_10000632_pt1 | contig 49031 bp, 33 predicted proteins | sample S1TSphgellanicum_3_FD_87313 | JGI IMG/M metagenome (GOLD analysis project Ga0116229, IMG submission 87313) | Host-associated microbial communities from peat moss isolated from Minnesota, USA - S1T2_Fc - Sphagnum magellanicum MG | ecosystem: Host-associated > Plants > Peat moss > Unclassified... | reverse complement strand
TGTTTTTATTTCCAAAAATTCTTTTATCCCTTAAAGGGAAACTTTTTTCTTTCGAAACCAAAAAAAATTCACATTAAAAATTTGGGAAAAGCGTTAAAAATGGAAGTTTCTACGTCAAAAAAATAAAATTTTTTTTTTTTTTTTTTTTTAGTTTTTTTTTTTTTTTTTTTTTTTTTGACAAAAATGTTTTTATTTCTAAGGGTTAAAGGCTAGCTACATTAGGGTTGCGTTGTGTGAAATTTACATGTGCCTGCAAATTTGTGGAAATTGAAAATTTGATGAAAATCTGTAACTTTATGAAACAATTTATTAGAGCCCATGATAGACATAGTATTCAATCATATATTTTTAATATATGTAATAGTTGATGGTGTTGATGTTGTGTTTATTATTTATAATTTGTTATGGGTGTTAATATTAAAAGGTGACCTGAAAATGATGAAATGCATACTTCTCAAGGCTTCTAAGTAGAAAATGAACCATATTTTGACAAACTATTTACTCTAATTCTTGATCATTTCACCCTTTTTTCTTCCATTTTGCAAAAAAATTGATCTTTGTTTAAGAAAACATAAAATGTTCAACCTTTTAACACTTTGAAGTTTTTGTGAATAAACTTTGATAAAACTTCATGGAACATGACATTTTACATTTTTTCTTTTAATGATCTAACTTTTATTTCACAAATGATTATTGATCCATTCTTTTCCGTGCAATGTTCAACTATTACAATGTTAATATGATTTTGTAAAGTAATTTTTTTGTTTCATTTGGTTTCTAATTCAAAAAACCAAGAATCTTGAAGTCTAAATATATGATAAAAAACTAGATCATACCTTCAACAAATTGATAACCTTGAATTGTGATTGAGTATTTGGCAAAGAAAAGGGTGATAACCTTAGTAGGGTATTAAAAAAGTACTTGTCAAAGAACCTTGTATATATTCATCTTTAAAAATATGAAATATCTAGCCCCCTATCCATACCCTGGAAAATTTTTAAAATTTTTAAACACTTACTCCCAGGCAGTTCTCTGATTAAAAAAGAAAACTCGAACCCTTATGTGGTTCTTTAATTAATTTTTTTTTCTCAAAAATTCAAACCCAATTGCTATTTTAAAAAATCAAATACCTACCCAACAACATTTACTAAAATTGAAATTAGAATTGAACCTAGCAACTGATGGACCCTTCGTGCACTATAATTGCAAATAGATCAAGTCCCAATTTCTTTCGGAAAGTAATAAATATCAATCGTTTTACCATATCAACCCTTGCCTTTGCCATCCTGGCTGAGTTTAGAGCATCTCCAGCAGTGCTCAGTACCATGTGACCCTCGAAAAATATTTTTCACATCCAAGTTTAGTTATCTCCTTTTTCGCAACTCCACCCATCAAAACTGAAGCTTGGGACAACAACAAATAGGTGCAGTAGCACTACTACTATTACTACATAATAGCAAACCACCTGGACCAATCATTATGATACGCCCAATCAGAAATGACTAAATAGTGAGCAGTAGTAAGTGAGATCGATCATATTTATTTCGCTCTTCTCTGCGAGTTCACAGCCTTGATGCGCCTTTCTTTCACCAGCCAGGAACTGCAAATTTATGCTGAGCCAAAACCATTTTGTTTCCTAATATACCCTTGTACATTTTCTAAACCAGTGGTGTGTTTAAAAAATGAAATGAAGTTTTGCAGGGTTTTGATGATTCTCTTATCTAGACCGGCAATTTTTTTTTGACTTTTCTTCATCCAATTTTACTGTGCAGATCACATACTGAGCACCGCTGGAGATGCTCTTATTATTGTTCGAAACCGGCATGTTTTGACTTTTCTTCATCCAAATTTACTGTGCAGATCACATACTGAGCACCGCTGGAGATGCTCTTATTGTTGTTCCATACCGGCATTTTTTGACTTTTCTTCATCCAATTTTACTGTGCAAATCGCATACGGAGCACCGCTGGAGATGCTCTTATTAGTGTTCCAAACCTGCATTTTTTGACTTTTCTTCATCCAATTTTACTGTGCAAATCGCATACTGAGCACCACTGGAGATGTTCTTATTATTGTTCCAAACCTGCATTTTTTGACTTTTCTTCATCCAATTTTACTGTGCAAGTCAATTACTGAGCACCGCTGGAGATGGTCTTAGTATTGTTCTATTTTCTCTCTGCAATTTGGCACATTTTCCCCGAAATGAGAAATTTTTTTGGTCCAATTTACAGTAATTGAAACAAATTTCGGCAAAAATTTCCAAATTTTTCTGTTGGAAAAAACCCCTGGAACTTCCTTCATTTGTCCCCCCCAGAACCCTCTCTCTTACAAAAAAGAAAAAAAAAAAAGAAAAAAAAAAGAGGGAAAATTCTTCCTTTACGAAAGCAGCTGCCGGCCGAGCTAATGAAAAAGGACGAAAAATGGATGAGAAGAATTCGTCATCCATTCATCAGCTCCACAAACTCTAGGTTTCCGTGCTCTTCGGCGTTGTTTGAATTTTGGTGCGTGACATGCTCGTGCGCTTGTTGGTCCTTCTTGTCGCACGCAGCAGACTTCGTCGCATTTCCGCGAGTTTTGTGCGACAAGATTTTTGAGTATGTAATTCATTCTTACTTTGTGTCAGGTTGGAGTGCATTCGAGATCCTTGATTTCCGGTTTTTCCCCCGTTTTTTTTCCTGTTTTTTTTTGGAAGCTTGTTTTGTCTCTGCAGGTTTTGGCCTTGGAGTTGTCGAGAAGAATGAAATCCTCCTCTTGTTTTTCCTGCCGTCTCTGATCGTTGAGAGTTGGAAATCCACAGCTTTGTTTTCCAACAGTTTCCCAACGGTTGACAAGGCAAGCGGAGAAGAAAGAAAGAAAAAGACGAAGCAGAAGGAGAAGAAGACGAGAAGTTTGTTTTGGTTCTGCAGATTTTGGCTTTGGAGTTGTCGAGATTAATGAAAATCCTCTTGTTTTTCCTGCCGTGTTTGATCTGTCGAGAGCTGTAAATCCACGGCTTTGTTTTGCTACAGCTTCACAGCGATTGACAAGGCAATCGGAGAAGCAGCAGACGAAGAAGAAGAGGAAGAAGAAAAGTTTGTTTTGGTTTTGCGGATTTTGGCCTTGGAGTTGACGAGAATAATGAAATCCTGTCGTTTTTCCTGCCATCTTTGATTGTCAAGAGTTGTAAATCGACAGTTCGGTTTTGCGACAGCTTCACAGCGATTGACAAGGCAAGCGGAGAACAAACGAAGCTGAAGAAGAAGAAGAGCAAGGAGAAGAAGAAAAGTTTGTTTTTGTTGTGCGGATTTTAGGCTTGGAGTTGTCGAGAATAATGAAAACCTCTTGTTTTTCCTCCCGTGTTTGATTGTCGAGAGGTGTAAATCGACAGCTTTGCTTTGCGACAGCTACGCAGCGGTTGACAAGGCAAGAAGAAGAAGAAGAAGAAGAAGAAGTAACTCGAACTGCAGGAGGAGGTGGGCGGTGGGGAATCGCAGAAGCCAAAGCTAGTAATAACTATCTGCAACCTTAAGCAAATCTGGCGCAGAAGATCGGAAAATCGGTGCGAGGGCCGGGCGTGATGTCTAAGGCCCGTGTATATGCAGATGTGAACGTGCAGCGTCCCAAAGAGTACTGGGATTACGAGTCTCTTGCTGTGCAGTGGGGGTATGTATGTCTCATCCGCTCTGTGTTGTGGTTGAAATTCGCGTTCTCCTTTGAAGAAAAGAAGAAGAAGAAGAAGAAGAAGAAGAAAAGTTTCTTTTGGTTCTGGCCATCTCGAATGAGCCCATGCCTTACATGCAAAGTGAACTCCATCATGTTTGGTAGCTCACTTATCTTCCTATACATCACTTCCTAGGGTTTCATCTAAGTTCTTTTTCCAAATCAGCAAAGGGATTTGATTGTTGTTGAGTGATATAAGAGTTGCAAGAAAGGATTTGATTGTTGTTGAGTGATACAAGAGTTGCACAGTTGTAGTGGGGCTTTGTTTTTTCACTTATGCATTTGACAGAGAACATCAACAAGGGAGGAGCTAGCACTTGTCAGATCAGAACTGACATGTGCTCCTGCTTGTATGAGTTGCTCTCCTAGATGCAGAGAGATAGATTGCTATACTGGTGTGCTTCCATTTTCTGGGAGACTTGATGAACAAAACCTAATTGCAATTGCCGGTCTTATCAGCCAATTCTGATGGGTTGTAGCTAGGAGGAGGAGGAGCTCCTACAGACTGAGTAAATCTGCTGTGAAGGTGGCAAGTTGATTTGTTTCTCTGCAGGCTTCATGGGTGATGGATTGCAAGAGCCTGTTGCTAATGATGTTGTAAGGTTTAAGCTTGTGTTGGGGGAGATGTGACATGGTGATGTTGCTGTCTGGTTTATTGAATTTCAGGGACCAAGATGACTATGAGGTGGTAAGGAAGGTGGGACGTGGCAAGTACAGTGAAGTGTTTGAAGGTGTCAACACATTTAACAATGAGTGCTGTGTCATCAAGATTCTTAAGCCTGTCAAGAAGAAAAAGGTGCTTGCCAAACTGCTTCATTATTGTGTATGCAAGAAGAGCTGCTATTTTTTAAAAAATGGAATTAGGACATCTATGTTGGAGAGACTTGTGCTGATCAGCTTTTGAAAAACTGCTGATTTTATTCCTTTCTGTGTGCGCTTGTGTGCCCTCTTGATGCTGGAAGATCAAACGAGAAATCAAGATCTTGCAGAATTTGTGTGGTGGCCCCAACATTGTGAAGCTGCTGGACATAGTGCGAGATCAGCAGTCAAAAACACCCAGCCTTGTCTTTGAGTATGTGAACAACACAGATTTTAAAGTGTTGTACCCTACACTGTCAGAGTACGACATACGATACTACATCTATGAGCTTCTTAAGGTGAGTACATTGAAAGAACATCTGGTAAACTTGAGATGCTTCAAGAAATTTACAATACGGTCTTATGCTAAAAACCGTGTGGAATTTCTTTAAATTTTACTCCTGCTATGTTCTGCTTTTTGTGTATATATATAAACTGTAAAGATCCATGTTGATAAAATCTGAATGGAGGCAGTACCCATGGCAAAGCTAGGGGAAGAGGCTCTCTCAATCATGCTTGCTCTCAGGAGTTTAACAACAAGATTTTAAACATACTAAGTAACTTGTTTCTCTCCATCTGTATTCAGGCTTTGGACTACTGCCACTCACAAGGGATAATGCACCGAGATGTGAAGCCCCACAACATAATGATTGACCATGAACAGCGCAAACTTCGGCTCATTGACTGGGGCCTTGCTGAGTTTTATCACCCTGGCAAAGAGTACAATGTGCGAGTTGCATCCAGGTAACAGAGAAGAATCCTCTTCACTAAACTTGTTTTTGGGTGGTCTGTGCTAGTTTTGGACAAGAAAAGCTGTTGCGCCTAGTGATTCTTGTAGAATATTTTCCCCTCTGAGTTGAAGCATTGTTGGCTAACAGGTACTTCAAAGGACCAGAGTTATTGGTGGATCTTCAAGATTATGACTACTCTCTTGACATGTGGAGCCTGGGATGCATGTTTGCCGCCATGGTAAGCCCACTCCTCCTTAGCATCCTTAGGGTTTTCCCACTAGTCATATTATTCTGAGTTTCACTGGTCTATACACCTATATACCTGAAGAATAGTCTCTGGGTGTGAATTATGGGTTTGATCATCTTTATTCGTTTTCCTGGAGAAGGTATGTTACACATTGACATAGTGATGATGGATCAACTTTGAGTCCCTGCACACAGATTTTCCGCAAGGAGCCGTTTTTTTATGGGCATGACAACTCAGACCAGCTTGTGAAGATTGCTAAGGTACAGGCATTGAGATTGGAATGCATCATGTGCTGAATGCCTGTCTCTTGTTTGAAGTGGTGGTTCTCAGATGTATGCACTGATTTTGATATTCTGATTAAATTTGGTCCTCAGGTTTTGGGGACTGATGAGTTGAATGCATACTTGACCAAGTACCACCTAGAGTTGGACCCACATTTGGAAGCATTGGTTGGCAGGTTTGTGCAATCTTTTTCTCCCACCCCCTGATTTCTCCATGCAGCCATCCACAGTTGAACTAAAGCCTAGTGAAATGGGATTTTGTGTGTAGAGTAACATGCCTTTTAAGGTGAAACTGAGGAAGTAGCTGTCCTTGTTTTCTTGTGTTGGTAACCGCATATTGTGTGCTAATAATTTCCATCATGACCTGTCATGAGTGCAGACATAGCAAGAAACCATGGTCAAAGTTCATCAATGCTGATAATCAGCACTTGGTTGTGCCAGAGGTATGTAACTCAAAGTAAATATACCTCTCATTTACTATGTTATGCCCTCATGTCTCTAGAGTAGTCACACTAGTAGAGATTGCATGATAGTTTAGTAGGATGGGCTAAAGGTCCCTTCTTGAATGTTGAGCAGAGTTCCACTACATCTGAGACAGACCTTTCATGAGTCAGTTCCGTGGTCTGTATCAATAGATGAATTGACTGGATTTTGGATGCACATAGTCATCTCATTCCTGAGGGCCAGGGTTTTCCTGGTCTTTTGGTTGATCAGCTGTGTCTCCTGAGTGGAGCTGATGTTCTTCCTGTTGTTTTCCAGAAATGTCAGAGAAACTCAGGAGGCAGATGTTTGTATAATAGTTTTGTCTGAGATTTGGTGCAGAGTATAATGTACATATCTACACACACAGTGGGGTTAGGAGCTGATGACCTCCATGGGGAGTCATGGCAGCTTGTCGCTGATGTTTATGACACAGTGATGGTCTGACACTTTGTGAGGGACTCTCATAAGATTATGACTCAACTCATTGTCATGTTAGCTTCAGAGTATGGTTGTAGAGTTTTCTCTGCAGCCTCATGGATATGTTTGGCACAAGCTTGATGTTTATATTTAGATCAGTAAATGACTGTCTAAAGATCATCTGGGTAACATTGGTGGCATATATTTCGGGTAACTTTTTATATATCAGGGGTGTCTTGGTTGAGCACTGTATGCATAAAGCTGCGCTATCTTGTGCAGACAGTGGATTTCTTGGACAACCTTCTGCGATATGATCACCAAGAGCGGCTGACTGCTAGGGAGGCTATGGTTAGCACCTTGCTTCTTGTTGCATGCATCTTGTGACACAGAGTCTTGCTACTTGTTGTGAACTTGATTTATCCTTGGCTCCACTTGAAGAGCCAAGGATAAATTATTTTGTTTTGCATTCTTTTTTGGTTTTTGTTTCTTCATCCTTCACTCTCTGCTTTGTCTTTCCTTAGTTGGAATTCTCTGTGGCTTGTTGAAGAATTGTTAACCTTGCTTTATGTTTTCTTAATGGTGAGAATGGAGATTTCTCAATTCTTGTGAGAGTTATTGGCTCCACTTGAAGAGTTTGAGAGTTTTCTGATCCTGCCACTTATTTTCAGGATCACCCATATTTCTACCCTGTGCGAACAATGGAGGCCAATGCCCATCGCAATACTTGAGGGAGGTCTATGAATATGTAAGTATGTTAAGAACATATCTTCTGACTTAATTTCTTTCACCCAACTCCTGTCAACAATGGTTGGTCTCCTTGCTGCAAAGACATTTTTCACTGTGAGTCTTTTAATTGAAGGCGTATTAACTGTAGTCTGTCCTGAGATACACATGGAAACATGAAATTAGAGCATTCTTCCATAGGCCACTCCTGCCAGCCCTTCCATGGGTGGGGTGTTGACACCCATCAGTTGTAATTAGACCACCCCTAGTACCTCAATTTTTTTTTTCATGACAACACCACCCATCAGTTGTCATTAGACCTCTCCTAGTACCTCAAATTTTTTTTCATGATACAATCTTTTCATTTTTATCATGTTACAGTATTTGCCACATGCTTGGCTAGACAGGACCTTGGAAGCAACTTCTCACTGATTACAAATGTGGAGAAAGTAAGTTTTAAGTAATTTCTGTTGCAGGTGATCTCTCTGTTGGTGACCACTCATGGGTTAGCTAATTATGTTGTGTTTATGGTAGTTTGATTAGTTAGCTTGATGAGGGTGGAAACCAGGAAACTGCTTGTCTTCAGTGACACATATATGGGTTCAAATGCCTGCCTTGATCATACCTTCAGTCTCTTCTTATACTGGTGAAGATTATATTGATGTACCCCTTGCTGCAACCTTCTCTAATTTCACAGGGAAAATCCTAGTTTTGGAAGGATATAAACTACACCGAGCAGTGTGATTCAGTCCCTACTGTTGATAGAGCCGTCTCAATGCCCTAGGCTTAGATTCTTGCTTGTCCTGGTTCAGGCTGAACTGAAATGAATCTTACCCTCACAAGCTTGTTGAAGCTTGAATGAGATACTATTGGTTTTCTGTATTAGCTATCTCTGAGTGTTACCCATGTCATAAATTTTACTCCCTGTTGCTTCTAAAATGGCAACAGAAACTCAGGACACAGTTTCTTGTGCAATTGTGTGCCCAAATTTATGAGCTGATTATTATGTACTTATCTACACCCGTTGTGGGAAACTAATGAAGTTTGTTGGGAGTGATGGTATCTGGTTTTTCATCTGGTTTTCATGTTGAAGGTGACAGTTCTAGGGTCCTTATTTTGGGAATGTACCCACCTTGGGGCTTTTCTCATCATAAAGCATAAGTTGAACTTTACCATTTGAAGATCATGAGATTGGATCTCTTCAGCTACACAAGAGTGGGAGGAATCCTATATAGGTGTAAGATCCCTCCCACTCTTAAGGAGTAGGTGTGTTATTCATGTCTAGGGTAAAGCCCAAGGGTGCAGGCATTCTCAAAATGAGGGGTGTAGGATATGGGGCGTTAGTGAAGTTTGGCCCCACATTTTGTGAATGCGCCCCATTTGTGCTGGGCTTTACCCCTTGTAAATCTCCAGGTTAAGGTTATCATGAACCTAAACACATGTAATTGCCTTGTTGTAGGTGCCTTATTTCGAACATGCCTCTCAACTTGGGGCATTGTAATGCATGAGGTGCAGGTTATCCAGGATCTAAACATGTGTAGATCATGATTTGTAGGAGGGGGAGGGTTCTTACACCTACTCTGTAAGAATGGGAAGGATTTTACACCTATGTACGCCTTAAGATTGTGAGGGATCTTACACCTGTTAGGAGTTGTAAGGTAGGTTTAAGATCCCTTACACTCTTGGGGATGTGTAATGTCCCTACTCTGTTCTAGGATGGGTATTCATGGATATATGGTGCCCTCCAAATATACTATTTAGGAGTTTTCTTGGAGTGCTTTGCAGTTTTCTTGGGGTGCTTTGCAGATATCAGGTGCCCTCCAAGTAGGAAATTTCTCTACTTGTTTTACAAAATGGAGAAAAGATCAATAGTTTAATGATTCCCTAATTTTGAACCACAAGAAGTGGCTCAGTATCCTTCCATGTAGACTTGGATGTGTTCATGGGGCCCCCAATTTGGTTTGTGGTGTGAATATATCGTTGAGTTGAATGCTATTATTTTCTTCAAGGATAACTGTTCCTCATGATATATTATTATACTGTACACCAATCACATGAACAGTGAAGGATTGGATCTGACTTCAATTATTGTTGCAACTAGGACTGCTTGGATGGAGGCAAACGCTTTCCCATGTGAATTACTTGTTGGAGATAGTCATTTCATTTTTTTTGGCAAGCTTTCTGGTTTTTTGGGCATCACTTTGTTGTTTTGTTCCTTGATATGCAGATGAGAACACCATTGAACTTTTGGTAGACACAAGTTTATTGGGAACATGGCCCATAAACTGTGATGTTATATTTTGGGGCTCTGTAGCCCTAGAAAGATTTTGGCCTAGGAAGATTTTTTCTGTCCAGTTTTAAACCTTTGGGCAAGGTAGGTAATCTTTGAAGACACGCCTCTCTAGTTTCAACTTTCCATTGAAACCAAGAATCAGATGTTTAATGGTCATGGACATTAGAATTTTTTAATTTTTTTCTCCAGCAACTCTTTGTCTGTATGCATGAGTGTGCATTGATCAACTTGATCATCATGGGTTGTAAGCATATAATGTCAGCTCTGTGGATAAACTGAAGCCTGTAAAGCATGTATGTACTTATGTAAGTCACTTGCTGCAGGCCGAACTTTGACTTGTCATTTTGGGCAGCTCCTCTAAGATTCCAGGGCACGGGTTTTTTATTAAAAAAAAAGGGTGTGAGCTAACCCTTAAAGGCTAAGACTTGATCCAAGTGCATTTGTGACTAAAATGCATGTGGGTGTATGTTTTTCTAAGCTGACTGCTTGGTGAAGTAGGTTTTGCAGGGTTGCCTGAGCCTCCTGTTCAAGGGTTAACTGGATGTAGATGTGAGTTATGTACTACATGCATGGATCACCACTGGAAACTCCTAGTAAGTTGTATAACTTGAAAATCATTACCCTATTCCCTTGGCAGCTTTGACACTAATTCTATTATTTTCGGAAATATTGAATTTTTTTTTCATTTACTGACTCTTCAAGAAAAATGAAAATTTCAACATTAGTTTATCTATTGTGTTGTTGAAGCTACCAAGGTACTAGAGTATCTCTCTTGGTCTAGCAAGATGGTCTATGTGTAGGGTAATATGCCATGGCAGCAGGGCTTCACCCAGTGTGATTCAGTGACCAAGTCCACCGTCCCCAAGGTTACAATTTTTTTTAGCATTTCTGGTTTTGGGAGAAACTTGGTTGACACTCTCTTTCAAACTGATGTATGGGATTTTGATTGATTGATTGATTGATTGATTGGGAAATGGGCTAATAAGTTGCCAAATTTCACCCTGTTTCCTCTTCTTTGGTTGCAATTCACTGTTCTTCACCAGTTTCTATGGTCCTGGATACAAAAGTGTCCTTCACTCGGTTGAAATCTGTCTGGAGCTGTTCATCACTGTTGCTACACTACAAAATTGAAAAAAACAACACTGAGTTGCTGTCATCTTTGACAATCCTTCATATAAAAGAGTTATCCATAATGTCGTCTTTGGGCTTCCTTTCACCACCTATCCCCTCTTTCAGTGGTATAAGGAAATTTTATAAAATCTCAGTACGAAATGCTTGAACTCAGCATTTGATGCACAAGGTTGGAGAATAGTTATAGTAGCCCTACAGGTAGGGGCAGTGAAAATACATGTAACAGCAATAGTGGAGGCGCTCAGGCAAAAGGAAAGACAGGATGAAACTCAGTTTACCATCAAAATTGCTGGAAAAAACTAGTCTGGGTCCCAGTTATTTCGTTTTGTAAAATTTTCATTCCCAGTTTCGAGTTTGATGCCCTATTATGCCAAAACTGACGGTCCTCACCCCTAAATCATGGGACTTTATGTATAACTCTAATATGATTGATTCTGGGGTAATATGACTTGGTTATTATTGCAAACAAGAGGATTATCAATGCTACCCAGATTTTAGTTTTGCTATGGTTTTTGGCTAGTTTTTTCACAGTTTGGACAGTTTTTTAAATTTAAGAACCCTTGGACCTGTTTTGGAACTGTGTCTGGTTCCATGTACACACTACACATTCCCCAATGCTAAAGATTATGTGAGTACAAAGTTTTATGAAAAATCAAAATAAGTGTCTATGTAAATATAGAGTTGAACAACTAGTAAAAATTAATAATTAATTATAAAATTCAGCCTACTTACTAAGTTTTGAAAAAAATCAACTTTTTTTACATATATATATTCTTACCCTGTTTTCAAAAACATTTTTTCATGCTTTCGATTATGGTTCCAGATCTAACAAAAACATATATTTTCCATCAAATTATAATTCTTCTGCCAGTTCCAACAAGTTGATCTCAACTGGGGTTCACGTTACAAGAACTTGACCCTGAACTGTCAGCTTTTACCCTTCAAACCCGATACCCTCACAACACTGGTCTGAACACTTGGGCTTTCTTCCCGTTCTCCCCGAGAAAGAAAGAAAGAAAGAAAGAAAGAAAGAAAGAAAGGTGATTTCAACAGCTATCATGAACTGACAAGCCTTAAAAGTTAGCATTACAAGTATGATGACTATGTGTTACATATGCAACATGCAACAACACCTTAGATTGTCGTGTTTTGGCTTTGGCATCTAGGAGAGTTTCGTACTTGTACATATGATACAATGTAGTTAATTTTATGGAGTCAAGACACCATCGCCCATATCATCATTTCAAACTTGATAAGAGAGAGAGAATCTTTGCATCTATCAAGAACAACCCACCCACCCACCCACCATCCAATGGCTCTACCCCGCCCCCCACCCTTATGGCAAAGTTCAAACCAATGATGATCAAGGTACGAAACCCGTTTGTTTGATGAAGTCCTTCAAAAAAATTGAAGCAACAAATGAAACTTTCATCAAAATGTGAGACCAAATGAAAATTTCAGTTTTTTTGTAATTAATTCTCTCTCTCTCTCTCTCTCTCTCTAAGCACACCAAACTCATTTACTTTTACAGCTTGAGACATCATGTCTGTTTTTTCCTCTTGGGATTGTTTCATTTCAGACATATATCTATCTATGCGTTCTGAAGTAAGTTCTTCGTGCCAACTTTGATTCGAACTCTTTCCAAGTGTTCCTGGTGCCTTCCATTATTTTCAAACTCAATTATTATTTTCAATCCACCAACAGAAAAGAAAAAAAGAAACAAAAAAAATTCCATACGAGCACATGCCTTTTGTGCAGCCTTTTGAGAGAGGAAAGTGGTAGATGTGCGGTAGGTAGTAAGTAGGTAACTTATGTACCTACTACCAACCATCACAGCAACAAATGCAAATACTGAAATGTATCTGCTTGGCATGCTCAAGTCTCTTGCAAAGTGTTAGTTACATGGATCACCACGCATGGTTCTACAATCCACCACCGCGGTTAATTATGAAAAATATTGTAATTTCATACTCATTTCACCACCCTCGGTTATGGGAACATTTGAGCTCGAATTAATGGCCTATTATGCTTTTTCCATAGGAGGAAAGGGGTAGCAAAAATCAATTGAAATGGTTTGATCATTGATGCTCGGTTCTTGGGTACGATGAAAATAATTTACTTGACTCATCATACCAAGATATTGTATTTTTGGGTCATTGAACTTTGGGAATGAATAATATGTGCACGGAGCTTATAATAGGAAGTCCAAGTGATGTTTGAAACATTTGGGTAGGCTCATTTTAGAAATTGAAGGAGGAACTTGTCCTTTCGAGAGTTGTAGCCGTTTAGTAGCTTTGAAATCTCTAATCTTGGAGTTTCTTTCTTTCTTTCTTTTGAGCTTGTAGAGGGTTAGGCTAGAGAATGGATTCTGCGACCATTTCTCATGAACGAATGAGTCAACACAAGCAACCGTGCAAGTTTTTTGTTTGAACAAATAATTGAGAATTGACCTCGCCCAAGCCTTGCAAATTTACCCAACTTTACTACTCCCTTTTAAATCAAAGAGAATCGACCTTGGGTTATTGGAGGATGGGGGAGATGGACCCTTTTCTTCTCTTTGGCATCTATGTTAAGAATTTTGTGATTCTTTTAGAGGGATTGTGGATTTGTAGTTTTAAAGTATTTTAGCAAACCAAAGCTCAAAAAAACTAACACCTCTTTTTCCAACATTTTTGTGTGTGTGAAGATAATATCAATCTTTTGGTGGTTCTAAAGAGTATTTTGTGGGTTTTCCATTGGCTACTTGCAAAACACCAAACATATTCTCAGAGTTAGGACTAGGGTTGCCTCCAAAAATCCTCATATTTTTCAACCATTCTATGAATATAATTTAGGCTTGCTTTCCAACTAAGACGGATTTATGGTCAATCCAACCATAGGTTTTAGACATGGACAAAAACTCCTTTCAATTTGCTTGATGGAAATTCATGCATCTTCGTGTTTCATTCATTAGATTAAAAATTTGTCAATTGGACTTTTAGGGTTAACCCGAAGCTTAATCGTGGACACCTTGACTTGAGAAATTTTCCATGCAATTTTAAGCCCAAGTTCTGAATAATTATACAAGTGGGACTTTTATGAGTTTGATGGTAATTTGGAGGGTGGTTAGTAGACCTGTTAGATTTATCTAGTGTATTTGGAGGGAGATCATCGTATTCTTATATGTTCCCATGTTCCCATAAGAAGAGAGTTATTTATGTGCTTGGAGGTTCCTATACTCATGGGTTCTCTTGAGGTTTGGGAACAACACCCTTGAGCTCATGCCCTTGGGTGGCCCTCCATTACGAGAACCCACTTGTATAAGAACCTCCCCTTATACAACAAAAAGTTTGTGATGCAAGTGCACACAACAATGAATACCTATATGGTCCAACAACGTCATCATCATACTCCGAAAAAACATGTGCACTACCGCCCATTTTCCAAAGGCTTTTTTGGTGCTTCAGATTTTGCATTAAGTTACCATCATATCCATCATGAAGCTTGTTCCATGTCGCATAACCACTACAACCACCCACTCATGAAGGCTCTAGGAATTCTATCCAATGGTGGTGTGCATGAGATAACTTATCTTTTACTTCCTAGTTCTAGATGTAGCTAATTTAATTATTTCGAAAAATGATGAAAAAATCGCTAAATTTTTTTAAAAATTGTGTTTTTTCCCTTAATTATTATTATTATTATTTTGGTCACAAGATCCCTAAAAATTGAAAAAATCGTGTTTTTTTCCTTAATTATTATTATTATTATTTTGGCCAAGTTGTGAAATTTCACCACAAAAAACACACTTATGGTGGCTCCTGAGTCCCAATGTTTTCTTTTGGAATTTTTGTTTGCAACAAAAGTGGTAAATCATCCTCCATAGGAGGATGTAAGAAATTGGTTTATCACCCTAGGAAGATTTTTGCCAAATCTGGCTATAAATCAAATATGAGATACAAATCTTTAATCATCCTTCTATATTTTTGGCTACAAGGAGAAAACCAATTAAATAAATTTGCCAATTTTTTTAATTATTTTTTTCTCACTTCTTATGGAGATGGAACACCTCCAAAATCACTTCTTTTTTTAATTCTTGAATTCTTGAATTTCACACTTTTTTTGATAAAATTTCACCAATAAGAAAAGGTTGCTTCATGACCTAATTATGTTTAGGTTCGCGATAACCTTCCTTCACCTAACTTGGTACCAAAAGATTGAAAACACTTGACGACCATTTAGGGTTTACATCTAGGGTTTACATCTTGCTCATGCACACACACCCTCATGAAGAGTTGAGGGTTGAAATTTACCATGACCCCACCTTCATAACATGATCCCGTTATTGCCAAAGTAAAGTGCCAAACTCACTCGCCCATGTACATTGATTGCCTTTTTTAGGTTCGTTATATGATTTCTATTGTGCCTCTTACTCATGGCACCTTATGTTCAATTCATCATTTCTATTCTATTCTCCCCATTACTCATGTCTCTTGTCGTGTTCGTGCAAGAATAACTTAGTTTTGGGCATTTGTTTTGGTATATTATTTTGGGTATATCGTACCTATGAATGATGTTTGGAACAAAATAATTCACAAAAAAGGTCTAGCCAAAATAAATAAATAATAATAAATAATTTAAAAAATCATCGATATTTTGCCAAATTTGTTGAAAATTGAACTTCTAACTTGTGATTTTTTTTAAAAATTGTCCCAACCATTGGGTTAATATTACAAAAAACACAATACAATGTTCATTCAATTCCTATAATATTTATTCTAAGTGATTATTTATTATTGCTATGATAGTTAACCCCTACAACCATATATTTAAATCCTTTTTACGACCCCAACAATTCAATATCGGTAGGTTTGTAAGAGGCACAATTTTTAAAAGCAAAATCGTTACGAATGAAAAAATTGCATTGGTGGGTGGCATTTTATCATAAGAAGGCGACCGACCATAAAAAAAAAAACCACACATTTTGAAATTATAAAATTATGAAATGGTCAAGAATTGGCCCAATTTGATTCACTAAATAAGCCAATTGGAAAATGTTTAAATCTCTAAAGGAAAAAATTCCCCAAATTCAAATCAATTTAAAGAAAATTGGAAGTTAGTTTAGGAGGTTTAGCCTTATAATTGGTTAATTTCTAGCACCACTAATTCCTTTAATTCATAACAAATGGTTTTTATTAAGGCGGTTTCGAACAAGTCCCCGAGTGTATGGATTTTGTTCGGAAGCACTCGCCCATCCGTCGGACATACATACGAGAAAAACCGAAGCAACTTAGGTTTTTCATAGAAGGGGGAATGTCCTCCTTAACCATGGTATTGGGAAATTGGGGTACACTTATATTATAGTTGGAAAGCTCTCAATGAGAATTTTTAATTTTTACGGAGGCAATTTCATAAAATTTTTAAAACCTAAATATTTTATGTAAATAAGATAAATTTCATTTCTAAAAATAATATATATTTTTTAATGTATGAGAATATTCAAAACTCACAACCAATTTGGTGACAAAGTCAAAAATAAATAAATAAATAATGCAACTCCAACTTAGGGCATTATTTAGGGCATTATTTTGCATATGGATGGGGTCCCCCATTTTGGCAAATTATATTTGGACATTTATTTTGGATGGTGGAATTTGTCAATATTATGTCAACATGGGGACATTTTATTTTATTTTTTGTCCTATTCAAAATAGGGTCATAAAACAAAACAAGGGTCTAATTTTAGCCAAACAAAAGAAAACGCCAAGAAAATAAAAATAAAAATAAAAGTAAAAATAATATATTACCAATTTAGGAATTTGGAATATCACTCCTTACTCCCCCCCCCCCCAATGTGTTTTGCTTCCTACAAATTTTCCAAAAGAAAAAAAAAATTAATAAAATTAAATCCATTTTTTTGGGGTGCATTTTCTTCAAGAAAAATCCATTCTACTCTTGATTTTTATATGTATCAATTTTATATTATTATTATTATTGTTATTGTTATTATTATTATTATACTCCCTTTTTTTAACCATCACAATTCTAACCCTAAAAAATTCTAACAAGGTATATTCAGACAGGACCAGGCTAAAATTCTGCTAAAAATTCAGTTTTGCCAATAATAGCTCAAACTCAATCAAGTCTTTTAATTTTTAGTATTTAAAAAAAAAAGATTTTAAATTAATCCACTCTCTTCTTCCAATAGATGGGTGGTTAATTAGTGGTTCCCTATTATTAATTACCCAAGCCCAACTTTTTATAATTTTTTTATAAAATTTTATAAATTTTTAAATTATTTTCTTATTTTAAAAATAAATTTATACATTTATACATATTTTTCCTTATTTTAAATGTCAACCCTAAATTTTTCATCAAGCACATTCCTCCTTAATATACATGCATTGGTATTGCCTATTTTAGCCCAAGCCAAATAAAATAAAATAATAAATAATAAATACACGGTTAAATACAACCCAAATACATACGTATTACACCTAAATATGAGTACCTCCAAATGTATACCTTAAATTATAAAATAAAATTAATAGTAGTAATTTACATCATTTTAATTTTATTTATTTATATTTATTTATTTATAAAATGCGGCGGCAATCATAGTAGTCAACTAGTAACTGGAAATAGTAAGTCGTACCGTTTGTGGTGCGCAGTACAGTGCGGTGGGACTGTCGCCAGCGACGTTCTTTCGTCCGTCGCGACCGTCGTCCGTCCGTCCGTCCGTCGGTCGCTCGAGGACGAGGACGAGGAGGAGCGTTTCCCCTCTCGCTCGCTCGCTCGCTCGCTCGATCCCCCGCGCACTTTGTCGTGGATCGATTGTCACAAAAATCATGACGATTCTGTACTCGAAACCTTCCGTCTCTCGATTGCGGTTTTGCTATCGAGTCGTAGCTGCTGCAACTATTGCTGTTGTTGTTGTTGTTGTTGGATCGTCGTGATTCACAACAAACTTTTGTAGGATTCCTTGTGGGGACCATCAAGAAAAAGCTTGAATGAATTTCCCCTTATGCAAACCCATTCATGAAATGAAATGGGTTGGTTGGCTGGATGGTTGGTTTGTTTGTTTGTTTTGTTTCACAATGAGGAAATACAATGACCCCCTCTATTTGTTTCACAATGTGAAAATTTATTACAAAACAAAACATTGAAATATAAAATTGGTTTCCACCATCTTTCTCTTGCAGAGTTTTCCTTGTATATTGTCCTGTTTTGGTTTTGGTTTTGGTTTTGGTTTGGGTTTTGGTTTTGCTGCAGAGATGAAGTTGCTTGTGAGATGCAGAGTTTTGTGAGGAGGATACTAGAGTTTGTAAGCTGGGTCACAGCACAGCTGTGAAGAAGAAAACAAAAGTCAGGAATCAATAGAATGTCGATGATGGAGATCAGAAAACTTCTTCTGCAATCGCCATTGAACTGTTCTGATTCTGTGAGTTTTTTTCCTAATTTTTTTTCTGGAGATCTCTAGAGTTTCTTGAGATCGGGAAAATTTGCAGGAACTCCTACTGTCACGGAACTTGTTGTATGTGAATTGATGATCATATATTGTATCTAGAATCTAAGAGCTCTCGATCGAGCTGCAAAGTTGAAGGAATCTGAAGGATCTGAAGACGAAATCATTCTGAGATCCAACTGTTGTAGTATGTACCAGTGAGCTTGTTGCTCTAGAATATTAGATTTGTTTTGCAGAAATCGTGACTTGACTTCTGATCGAGATTTGGGTTTGGGTATGGTTTTGGTTTTGCAGCCGACGGAGATCAGCAATGAGCAATCGCAGGTGCAGCTGGGAAGAAGATTGACCAGATATTTCTGCCAACCCAAAATGGTGACATTGTCCACAGTCATCGTAGTACTCACTCTCTTCCTCAGTAGTGTCTTCGTCAACGAACAGGCTGCATCTTCTTCCACGGTAATGCACCCAGCAGCTCACAGAATCCTCCCTTTTGTGGTGGCATTGCAGTGATGATGTCGATCATCTTTTGCTAGATCCTGTAGTCATGCCCATGCATGCATGCATGAATGAATTCAATCTGCAAGCTGAACAAGTCTGGACCTCAATTATGTTCCTCTTTGATCATCGGAGTAGCAGCAGCAGCAGCTTGGGTGCACTGTAAGAAGTGCTGCTGGACTGGACTCAGACTTGCAATGTTGTTTACATACATCCTCTTGTTTTGCTTTCTTTGGGTGGTTGCAGACAACTGTAGTGATGGAAAGATTTGTTTCAACTTTCCAGGTACTACAACATCACTTCTGAGATTGATGGATGATGAAAAAAGCTTACAGAATTTAGGATCACAGCAGCCCAATGGAAATTACATGTCCTTAGACTTGTTATAGCAGCAGCAGCAGGCAAGCATGCAGCACTGCTGCTGCTGCTGCTGCTGATGATGATGATGATAATGATGAGTACCTTTCTAGAGAAGTGCAGAAGTAATGAATTCTTCTTCTTTGCTGCAATCTGAATTTTTTTGAGTTCCCTGTTGTTGTTGTTGTTGTTGCGATTACCAGCTGCTGAAATTGGTTTTGGGTTTTGTGGATCTGACATTCCTGGCAGGATTGTTCTACAATCGAGATCAATAGTACTAGCAACTCATCCTTGAAATGTGCTGTAACAAGGGCATATTGTAGCAAAGCTGCTAGTGCAGAACTCTTACCAAAAGGAATTGTTGTGGGTACTTCAGACTTGCAAATGAGATCTCTTACTCCAGAAGATGAGGACATGGTAAATAATTCTTTTTCTGCAAGCACCCTGCACATACCCACCCATCTTCTAGCTGCCACCTGCAAGAACCCTGAGGCTTTGTTTTGATCAGATGAACAACTTCTTCTTCACAGCAATTTGAACTCTGGCACTGCAAGTGTGTGTAGTACTTTGTGACCAGTCCTTCAGGAAGTTGGACTGTATTGTATAGCTCAAGGTCTGTTTGAACAACAATTTTTTGTTTCTGGAATTTGGCCAGGTCAAGAAAAACATGCCCAAAAATTTGCTGGCTATGGCAGTGGGTATCAAGCAGAAGGAAGGAGTCAATCGAATTGTCCAAAAGGTTTTGAATCCATTCCATTCCCTCCCAGGCACCTAAGTTCTTGAGAATTTGTTACCATCAATCTCCAGGAGCCCTTGAAACTGTTCCCCCTTTTTTCTGCAACCCTTGAATCCACAACCCCAGTTTACTGAAGCTCCCTGAGCAACCCAGATTAGTTCTGGAGCTCTGAGCAGTTACAGTCCAGCTTACAGGAGCTTCCTGAGCATTTGCCTGGCTTACTGGAGCTTCAGGCTCATGAACATTTGCTGATGATGGTTTTGTTATGTATTGTTCTGTGTTGAATTTCAGTTTCCTCTCAGCAACTTCACAATTATGCTCTTCCACTATGATGGCTTAGCCGATCAATGGAATGATTTGCCATGGTATAACCAATCAATTCATATTGTTGCATTGCGGCAAACAAAATGGTGAGAAACCAAGTACTTAGATCTCATGAATCTGCATGTACCTGATGCGCCTGGTTCTTTCCCCAGCTTGTTGATTTGTCTATGAACTGTACCCTGTTGTCTCTGTAGTACATCTCCAGAAACTGCCTGGCTTTGGACCCCAGCTTGTTCATTTGTGTGTTCCAGTACTGTGCTTCTTGTTCTTCTGAAGCTGGTACATGTATTTTGTGTTGGTGGTTGTAAAATTGTCAATGGGTTTGAAAGATTTCATGTAAACTTTTTTATGTGTTTTTGAAGGATTTCATGTAAAATTTTGGATGAGTTAATTTGAAGGATTTCATCATGAATGCACAACTGGTACAAAAGTATGGTTTATTAATCTACAAGTTTTGTTGGGGAGAACTTGGCAGGTGGTATGCAAAACTGGTACAAAAGTATGGTTTATTAATCTACAAGTTTTGTTGGGGAGAACTTGGCAGGTGGTATGCAAAACGGTTCATGCATCCCGACATTGTGGAGCAGTACAACTACATATTTCTTTGGGATGAGGACTTGGGAGTTGAGAACTTCAATGCTTCCAGGTAAGTACCCAAGGGAAAAGAAAAATAAAATCCTTCATGAATGAGAGACACTCTTGATATTAGAGAAGAAATCAAATTTTGTTGATGCCATGACCAGAAGGAATTCATATCTCGAGCTCAGGGTCTGCTTTTCTGTATTGTTCACCAGATATGTGCAGATCATGCAAGAGGATGGAATGGAGATTTCTCAGCCTGCACTTGACCCTGCATCTAACATTCATCATGGGATCACAATTCGCAAACCTGACAGTAGATCTCACAAGTAAATAATATCATGTAACACCATGAATCTTCAAGCAAATTTTCTTTCTTTACCACGCTTAGTCTACTGCCAAAGTTTTCTACCTTTGCAAGTTTGGCAGATACTCTAAGACTGACTCTTGTACTTGTTGGTTCTTTACTGTCATGGCAAACCTGTAGGAGATTTTTCAAGACGCAGGGCACAACTGGCTGTACAAAGGAAAGGGATGGACCTCCTTGTACAGGGTGAGTGTTTTCAACTTCTCATTCAATGCAGATCATGTGCTTGCACAACTGCAATTCCTTCCTGGTCTGAATGATACTAGAACCATCCTCAGATTAAATCCCTCAAGAGTGAGATACACATGCACATCTCAGGAGTTCAAAGTGTCATGCTTTTGGTCTAGATTTCTTCCACAAGCTCAGTACTATCCTGAAGTCAGGGGCATGGATTGAACTCTGACACTTGTGCAGATGGGTTGAAGTCATGGCACCAGTTTTCTCAAGGGCAGCATGGAGGTGTACTTGGCATATGATCCAGGTATACACTGCACTAGCATTTCCACTAGTCCTGAAAATGTATTGATAGGCTGAAGTGGTAGACTGGGGTTGACAGCTGAATCTTCTTTTGTTGTTGCACTCAACCCTATTATGTTTGTGTGTTGTTGCAATATGGTGTGGCAACGAACAGAACGATCTGGTTCATGGCTGGGGGATTGACTTCAAGGTTGGGTACTGTGCCCAGGTGAGTGACTTCCATTGTAAAATTGGATCCAAAGGGTTTAGTGTTTAGGGTTTTACAAAAACAGAAATTTCATGCTTTCATTATGCATCAACTCATGATGCTGATCATGCATCTAAGAGTGACAACACTCTCTAGTTTCCTTTTATGCCACAAATCCACATTCAATGCTATAATGGTTGTCATGTGTGATTGTGGCACTAGGGTATCCGGAGCCAAAAAGTGGGAATTATCGATGCTGAATATATCCTGCATCAGGGCATCCCATCTCTTGGAGGCCCACGTTTCAACAGGGTATGTTCAAGCACAATCATCCTCCCTAACTTGTTCAATGTGTTAGCCAAACCTTTCCCCACTATGATCATCAGTTCAAAGTTCAAACAATGGTTGCGCTTGCTTGTGGATGGATGCTGCATACATTTCATGCATCATGCACACAATCTAAAGCTTCCCAAATGCAATTCACCTGCAGACTTGTCATATTGTCATGTTGGGATAGGTGGGTACACTCACAGTATAATGTGTTTTCACTCTTCCTTGCACGAGCCCCTATTCCAGTAATGCCCATCAACAATTTTTAAAATGTTAAATTTTTTTGATGATACCTAAGGGGTATCTGGCGAACAAGGTATCATGGAAAAAATAAAATAGGGTATTTTGAAAAATGAAGCACTCACAGGTGTGGCGGGCATTCTGTTTTTCAAAATCCCCTCGGTTCTTACACTCCATAATGTTTTAGTGCATGTTTAAAACACAACTAAAACACTACAACCAACCAGTGATAACAAAGAGAGAACAGCCCATCCCAATCTACCCCATCAGCCACCTATCAATACCAGTTGAGAACTACCTAAGTATGCTTGAGAACGCACTGCTGGTTCCTGTTGTACCCTGATTTTTCCCAAGTATTCAGCTCATCTAAGTATTTTAAGCTAGTGCTCTAGCAAGTTGGAGAGGTTGATGAGGTTTTTGATCCTGCTCTTGTAGTCTTATTCTTAGTCTGCACACTGACACAAGACAATTTTTTGCACATCAGACAACTCTCAGAGAAATGGCGCGGAGAGGTCAGGGTGCAAAGGTATGTTACTTCTAGTACCAGATTTATTATTGTCACTATATTGATACTGAACTTCATAGATCTGAGCGGTTTGGTTCTGAGCACAGTTCTAGTTCACATTCCTAAACTTCTGGTTTTACAGTGAATCTGCTCAGGACGTCTCTAAATAATCCGCTTTAGATTTAACCATGGACGCCAAATCTTATTCTCATATTTTGTGGTGGTGGGTGGTGAACTTGCAGACACCCGATTTACGCAAACAGGTGAGTACCATATTGCCACCATGGTTTTTTTGTCAATGTGTTTCTTTTGGGATATGAATTCAGGTTTTCAGAATTTGGGAGGATTTTGTTCTTTGAGCAACAAACAAAGGGCTATAATAGGAAAGCATATATATCTATATATCAAATCTATAATTTTTTTCTCATTGGGTTGGTGGATGGAAAATGATTTTGTGCAAATCAGGTACGATTGCGATCTGTTATAGAAATGAAAGAATTTCTGAGACGCTGGCGGAACGCCATCAAAACAGACCCTGACTGGATTGATCCATATCAGACCTTCAACGAAAACTCACCAGGTTTCCATGAGGATGCTCGTTATTAAAAGCCCAAACTTTCACTGTAAATATTGACAGAAGAACTCCCCAATTCTGCACTAGACAAAATTTTCAAACGCACTAGTAGTCTAAATCTTTCTTCTCCAATTCTGCATTTCTAAAACAAAATTCTTATACATAAGTGTTTTTTCCCATGATACCCAGTAGTGGCTAATATTACCTACCTAGTCTCTTGAGTTACTCTGTATGGCTTGCATTCAAGATTCAGGTGCACAATGTTATAAGCTCTTGATGTTGCAGAGAAACCATTGCAACAAAGACTAGACTGGATGGATGGATACTACTCCTGGAGTGTGCTGAGGATTTGAGTGATTTAGTTCAAGCCCAGGTACAATTTTTCAAGGAGCATGGTTTAGGCCTGGGCCCCGTATTTATATTTAAGATTGTGATGTAAATTTACGCAGCTTCACAAATTTATTTATGCGAATAACTTAAGACACTTCATCATCATCGTCATCATCATCATCATCATCTTTGTCGTCTGAATTTTTGAGAAAATTTTTGGGTCTTCTCAAATTTGACAAGAAAATATATCTTGGAAAAAATTTGAGTGTTTGAAACTTTTGACTTGCATTCAACGACAAGTCTAATGATGATCTTGAAAATGTTTGAGTCTTGAAAGAAAATTTTGATTTCAATTCAACAAGAATCTTGAAACATTTTTGAGTCTTGTTCAACTTTAAATTCCTGGCAAATTATATATGGTATTTGTCACTGATCAATTTTTTTTTTAAATTGAAATAAAAAAATGTGAATAAAAATATAAGGTCCCAATATATTGGTTGTTGGGTAAAAATTATTATTTAATTATTTTTATAATAGATTTATGTTTATTTTGAAAATTAAAATATCATTAATATTAAGTATGTGTTTATCTTAAATATTATGGAAAAAATCAAAAGTAACATATCTACTAAAAGATGTGAGGTATTAATTGTTAATAGATTTAATTAATATCAATAAGTTCAATTAGTAGCTTCATAAGTGAACTAGTATCAATCAATGAATTAGTAATCGAACGTGGAAGGACATGAAAGGATGTTAGTTGTTAAATCATTTTTTTAGATTTGTAACTAACAACTTGGTAAGATTGTAGCAAACTATTTTTGAAATGTTACATCACATTAAGTTTTTGTGTCTATTATTGTTCCAACTTATTTATCTATTTTTTTTGTATTTTTTCTTTCTAAATTGCTAACCATCCACCCAATGCCACATGTTGTAAATCTTGCAGGCTTTTTCAACATGCAATAAAATCACATAATTGAAACGTGTTAACATTTTTGACAATGGAAGGAATAGTGAAAATTGCACCATCATTATCAAATTCTTCATACTAGATTTTAAAATTACCAAGCCATGTCTATCTTGAAGAGTATGATGTCATGGAGGAACATGGGAGCATGGCTAAGGTTGAAAAAGGGTAAAACCATTTTTTATTATTATTTTCATTTTTTGAAAAACAACGAAATTTTTCACATCTTACACAACCTATACATGGGGAAGTGAAAACATAATAAAAGGAGCCAACGGCACCAAAGTAAAAGTCTTTTTTCAAGGACTACACATGACATGTGTCATTTTTATGTTGGTTTATAACTTTAAAATTTGTATTTTGAATACTTAATTTAACAATGCATGTTAGATATAAACATGTTTTGATTACAAATTGATTTTATATCATATATATTATGCATTAATGCCTTCTATCACATAAATATGAACAACTTTTGTTAAGGCCACATTTTCAAAATTCATAATTTTAAGGATCAAAAACATGTTTGAACTAAATGTGCTCAAATTGGTTATAAAAACAATTTTCATTAGTTCAAGTCCTTTTGCCCTTTTAATCATCAATATTAAAATCCTCATTTATAAATCTTTAAAGGAATGGTGCACATTTGGTAGAAAAAAGGACTTTTAAAAAAAATAAAGATTATCCATTCTCAAAGTTTGAATGCTTTGAACATGAAGAAACATTTTTTATTTGTGTCAAGCTTTGAGCATGTAAACTTTACAATAATGAAAAATATTCCAAAAAATTTTATGATGATCCAAACTATTATCATTCCCTTGTCACCTTTCAAACATACAAAAATGTAATTTTAAAGAGTGTCATTTAGTTGGGTGGTTCCTTTGACTGTGTTTTTACCCTAGGAAAAAATGATTTTGTTATAAAAATTTGAAAACTTGATTCACATTTTAGCCCATCAATTATGGAAATTTTTAGCATAAAAATTTTGTTTAATCATTTGAAATATTTTTTCATACATAACATTTTGTTGTGGCATTGGTGTTTTCTCCAATTTCATTCTTGCCATTCCACTTGCATATGTTCAATGTGGTATCCCAAACAATACCTTGTTTGACGTAAGTCATGTAAAATTTTATCACTTATTGTCACCCTAGGACAATGATGCAAATGTCCATCTATAGTAAATTGAAAAGGTTATGTTTTTGGGGAGTAAGAATCATGCCCCTAGAGGTTTAATAGGTGTGAGACCTAAAGGTGATTGTTAACCTATTAGATGATAACTATTGCAATACACTTTGATGATATTTTCTCAATATTTCCCCTTCATCCATATGTCCAAAACTTGAAAGTAAATAATACATATGATAACAAAAATATAATCATATATCTTCCCTTGCCATAAGAGAATGAGAGGGGAAAGTTTAAAGATGTACAACACATATAATGTTTGAATTTTGCTAACTTGGTTTTAGTATATATATCCACCCACATGTCTTTGATGGAGGTGAAAACCAAAGTGATTTGGTTATTCTTCATTTTTTTTCAAAAAGAATGATATGGAAATTCTATGTGTTTGAACTAGGTATGAAAACAAGGATTTCCACTTAAGTTGATGGTAGATTGATTATCACAAAATAAATGTTAAGAACTTGTTAAGGAAATCCATAATCATTCCAGAGTTGACAAAGCCATTAATATTCATTTGTGATAATGGTTGTGGCAATGTATTCAATCTCACTTGAGGAAAGACAATTATAAATTGCTTCCAATGTTGCTAAAAATTTGGACCTCCATCAAGTATAAATGCATATCCCAATGTTGAACATCAAGTATCAAGGTCACTCATCCAATTAGAATATGTCCAACCATGAAGGATTATACAAGTGTGCAAAGATCAACATAAAAGATACCCATGGTAAAAGGAGCTTTAAAGTATTGCAATATTCTTTTGATACTGAACCAATGTGTGGTTCCTATATTTGACATGAATTGAACCAAATATTAAGATTACCAAACCTAGCCTTCTATTAATTACCAAAAACAATGAACTACTAATGGCTTGTGCACAACAAATAGAAGCCATAGCAACTTGTTCAATATGAGTAAAAGGCATATCAAGTTGAATAAATTTGACACCAACTTCCATTGGACTATTAATAGCTTTAGCAATAAGCATGTTAAACTTCCAAAGTGCATCCCAAAGAAAAAAATTACTTCATATTCTATTATAATAGTTTGAATGAAGCCATGTGTTATGAGTTGTGTTTTAAAATTAGCAAAAATGGCATTGCATCCAAACATGGTAAAGTATGCCAAAAACAAATTCCACTTTGTAGTCATAGTCACAATTGAAACACAAACATTAATAACCCTATTCAAAACCTCTTTAGGTCTCATTGTGAAATCATGGGGCCCTCCATTAAGTTTACAATAAGTTACACATAAAGTTTGAAAAATTTTAATATTCAAAAAATGGATGAAAAATATCTTGAAAATGGCATTTTGTTTATGAATAGAAATCATTCAACGTAACATAGCTTTCATCTCAAAAACAAATAGAAATCCATTTTCTTTTTACCTTTCATTATGGACCAAGAAGGGAATTATGTTATAGAATAAAAAGGGTACCACTTGGGTTGTGATGTAACAAAATATCCACATGTTGGGACAAGGGATTTATTACAAATCTTGGAGGTTCCTCCATGGGTAGTGTTGGGGAATTAGTAGCTAGAAGGGGTGAAGTTCTAGGTGAATGACATTAATAATTGGTATTTGACTATGAACTAATGGTGCAACATGAAGGGGGTGGCATAAGGTCATCAAATATGGACACATTTAAAGGGTTAGGTTCAACTTTTGATGTGTCGGCCTTCGTACGCAAAAAAATGGCATCTTTTTTAATAATGACTTTCCTATTTAAAGGATAATTTATTTGTTGTAAGGTCAAATAGCCTATAGCCTTTAATGTTAAGGGATTTTCCATGCTTGAAAAATATGTAATTTTTTAGATTTTGAAATTAAACTTTGTTCTTTTTTCATTAAATATTTGGGCAAAATTGGGATACCAAAATATTCGAAGATGAGAAATATTGGGTTCGAGTTTGAACCGTACTTCAATTCAAGTGTAGTTTTGTTCAATGTAAATGTAAAAGACCAATTTTGAATGAAGCATACCATGGTATGGCCTTCACCCAAAAATCTTTGGAAAGTTATATCACTTTCAACATGCTTTGGGTAGCTTCCAAAAACATATGCATTTTCTGCTTAGAAACTCCATTATTAACTTTGAATGTATTGGATTGTAAATTATCTAAAAATTGCATGGGACTCACAAAATTATGAAAGTTCATTAAAAATATATTGCCCCCATTATAGTAACAAAAAAAATAAAATTCCATGAAACTAGGTTTTTAACCATAGTTTAATATATCTTGAATTTTGAAAATACAAGTTAGATTTATGTTACCAAAAAACAAAATGGACTAAAGAAAACAATCATTGATGAAAAGGACAAAATATTTGACACCTTTGAATGAAGAGGGAGGTGATATCCATCCATTGACATCAATATGGACAAGGTCAAGTAGACCTAGTTTTTGGTTAGGTAGGCCTTACAAAAGTCCTAACTATTGCATTTGTAATAATGAATTAATATTCATTTTTCCATGCATTGATGTAAATGATTAATTCATGTTGAACTAGAATTAGTTGTTATTGACAAAACTTGAGTAGGAGGGGAAAGACCTACACCAATATGATACAATTGTCCAACTTGTTTGCATTTTAAAACAACTTGTTGGCCAATTTGAATGGTGGGGTGAATGGTACATAGACCATAAGAAAACATTATTTCATTGGTCCCTTTTGAAATAATTTGACTTACAAATAGTAAGTTTTTGGTGAGTTTAAAAACATGAAGAACATGATCAATAATGACAACATGACTAGTTCATAATTTGATAGTAACCAAGTATATGCCAATTGCATTACGTTAGCCATCATCATCCATATAAATCTATTTAGGATGGTCTAATGTTTGGAAATTAGTGAAACAAACAATAATGGGGGACATATGTTGAATAGTTCATGAATCAAGATACCAAGTATTTTGGAAATCTTGGGGGAATGATGTAATGAAACTAAATAGGTGGATCAGTACTTCATTACCAATTATCTCATTAACTAGATCTTTTCACTACAAGGAACTTGCAAATTATCAACTAGTCTTTTCAATTGTAAATGATTATTTTTCAATGGTAAATACCACGTGTGAACTACAAATTCTTTTAGTCATCTTCAACAAGTCACATAAAAACTTAGTAGCAAAAGACATGGCATGGCACTTAGTTGAAATAATAGTCATATCAAGATATGACTCACACAAACTTTTCATCCAACTAACATCTAGCCAACATGGCATGGTCATTTACAACAAAAAAAAAAATTTACAATCACAAATGCTTACATCGCATGGTCACTTGAGACTAGTTTTACAATTAAAATGTGAGGATGACTACGTTTTTTAACCATTGAAATGTTGACACATGGCTCCAAGTTCAACAAATGGCACCACATGGGCAACCTAGGCTAGCCGAGACTAGGCCACTTAGTGTAGCTAGCCTAGGGTCCTTAGGTTAAACAACCTATCTACCTAACCTAGGTTACCTAGTCTAAAAAACATGGGCTATGTAGTCTATGTGGCTTAAGCTAGACACCTCAACTTATAGTAGGCATTTAAACTACCTAGTGTAAACTAGGGTAAATAGGTTCGAATAGTAAGGATTTGATCCTTTCATCTTCACATTGAAAGCCAAAGTGCTTATCATTGCATCCACTTTTTTTTAATGTAATATGCAATGGAATCACATATTAATAAACATTTTTATTAACCTCCCTAAGTGACCTATTCAACCTACCCTCCGTTATGTAGGCTACTTAGGGGCTTACCTAATGTTGCGTAGACTACCTAGGAATCGACTATGTTACTTAGGTTACATAAAGGCTACCTAAAAGTTACTTAAGCATAGGGACTACTTAAATGTTGCTAAACTGCCTAAGGGCTACCAAGGGGATGCTTAAGCTACCTAAGTTATTTAAAGGTTCTATAGCTACCTAAAAATTGCTTAGGTTAACTAGGATACCTATGGGTGTACTTAAGGGTTGTTGAAGCTACTTAGATTACTTAAGGGCTTTTTAGAATCTACCTAAATTAATTAAGGTACATACCTAAAGGCCCACCTAGGGGCTATGTAGGTTACTTAAGGTATCCAAGGGTTACTTAGGGCATGCTTAAACTATGTAGGGCACTTAAAACATGTTTGGCCTACCTAAGGCTAGTTAAATTACCTATGGATCAAGGGGCCTACCTAAAAGGCTACCTAAGCTACTTAAGGGGTAATAATGGGCTACTTAAATTATTTAAGGTATTTCTAAAGGCTACCTAAAGGTTGTGTAGGTTTCTTAAAAACTACCCACTTGTGATGTTTAGACTATTTAAAATACCTAGGGGTCTACCTAGGACTACCTAAGCTACTTAGGGGTTGTTAGGTTATTAAAAGGTTATCAAGGGTGCCAAGGGGTTGCTTAAGTTGTATTTTAAGGGGCTATCTAGGGGCTACTTAAAGGTTTTTTAGGCTACATAGGTTACATAGGAGCTACATAAACTACCTAAGGTATGCATGGGCCTACACATGGGTTACCTAGGGGGTGTTAGGGTATTTAACAATTATTGAAAGTGTTTTCAAGCTACCTAAGGACATATTTAAAAACTATCTAGGTTATTTAGCGGTTGCTTACATTACTTAGGCTACCTAAGGGCTACCTAAAGGTTGTCTAAACTAATTAATGTAACTAAGGGCCTACCTAGGGGTTGTTTAGACTAACTAAGGTATGTATGGGCCTACCTAGTGGGCTATGTAGGTTACTTAAGGGCTTCTTGGGGATTGCTTAAACTAATTTGGATACTTAGGGGCCTACCTAAAGGTTGCCTAGGTTACTTAAAGTACCTAGGGGCTATTTATGACTTGCCAAGGGTATTTAAGATAGCTAGGAGCTACCTAGTCCTAAGCCATGTAAGTTAACATGACATGTTGCATGCATTAGTTAATTGTCATTCACAAATGTACATTTGCAACTATGATATATAGTTGTAATTCAAGTTGAACAAGATGTCACATGTGTAATCACAGGTGAACCACATTACTAATCACAAAAGCAACAAACAATAGAAGAAAACTATCTTTTCACTAGAAAAAATCTTGTTTTTTGTAACCAACAAATTTGTGATTAAATGTGATTGAATTGTCACTTGCAATTATTTTGGTCACTGTCACAACTATTTGTTGTTTTTGGTCATGTTTGTAACTATGTTGTAATTTATTTGCAACTATTGTTTCTTTCATCTTTCCAAAAAAAGACTTTTCATTTGGTTTTCATATAAGAAAGGTCATATATGTCCCATTAGTTACAAATGTGACCAAAATTAATCACAACTTTATGAAATAATAAAACTATTTCAAAATTTTCAAAGGGGTATTGGAGGCATATTAAAACATTGTACAAGTGTATAATGCAGGTATGTACAAAAAATGTATTAAAATCATATGTAGTTCATATTTAGAGCATATTAAAATATATCAAACATAATTAATGTACATGTGATATTTGTAATTATACTAATTACACTCAAAATACTATAATTAATCTACAAAAACTGCAAAATCACTATAATCATAAAAATTATACATTAATCACAATAATTAGGTAATTTACAATTGAAATTAACTATTCATAAATCATAAATATTATTTTTAAAAATATATTGAATTTATTATAATTAAAGTAATTACTATAATTATTGTAATTGAAAGGATTATATTATAGTAATTAAATTATTTATCTCTTATAGTTAAATTATTTTTGTTACATAAAGTTTTCTAATAATTTTATTGTAATTAGAATAATTAATTTAATTATTATAAATTATTTTATAAATTATTTCTACTTAATAATTTTTATTAAAACATAATTTTTAACGTGAATTATTAAATTTTTTACATTAAATACATAATTTGTGACTAAATTGTCTTTCTATAATTTATAATTAAAATTTTATTAACAATAATATTGTGGTTGTCTATTGATACATATTGCACCATGTGTCACAATTAAAAACCATTTAAACATGTAAATTAAATGTCCTAGATTATTTGAAAACTATAATAAAAAATTTATTTAAAATAATTAAAATTTGGGACATGTGGTAGTACATCACTTTGCCTTCATTAACGTCCAAAATAGTCATATCTTAATTACATGTGACAATATGTATATAATGGAATCAAAGGATTAATTTGTGTATTGTTGATTTTTCTTTCATGAATCCAATATACCTTGTCATTTGCAATTATGGTTGCATGTGACTTGATTTTTGTGACTAGGGGGATCTTAATTGTATTTATAATTCTAGTGACGAGTAATTAAAATTGGGATATGGGGGATTTTTTGGAATCCTTCATACGATTGTCCATGGACAATTCTAAAGACAATTTCAAAAATAACTACCTCATTTTCAAGCTTAACTATTTCATTTCTTTTTTAATAACAATTTATTTTTCCTATTAATTTTTTGAATAACTATCGCCCACTTTTCCTAATAATGACCTCCATTTTATAACTACCTTACTCTTTCCCCATATCCACCAACATGGACTTTAGAGATAATTTTAATATGATTAATTGGGGTTAATGTGACTTGGCTATTATGCAAACAAGAGGATGATCAATGCTACCTAGATTGTCACTAGGGTAATGCGTAGCAACACTGAGTTCAAATAAAATTTAGTTGTAAACATTAGTTACAAAATTCAATTTTTCTTTTAGTGTGTTTTACTAATCATTTATAACTAAAAATGTCATTTTTGACCATTTTAATTACATGTAGAAAACCCTAAACCCATTTCATCTAAATTAATACTAGTTGGAATGGTTGTTATTTTGTGTAGATTCTCTAAAAGAACTAAGTGATTGGGAATATATTAATTTGATTGAAAAGACTAATCACATGGAATTTTTTTAATAACTTATTTTGGGTATAAAAGGTCAATGCTTGATTAAGAACAAAAACATAATGAAACATATAATTTCTTGGAGGATGTTAGCTATCAAAATTTGAATTAAAATAAGATTAAAAATATTTGCAACTTGTTATAATAAATGCCTATAATTGTCCAAGTACATGACATGTTTTTTTCTTCATCATTTTTGAATAAATATGAATTTTTGAAAGTGTCATAATTCCTTGTAAATTTAGTGTTTCATCTTTAAAAATGACAATAATTTCAAATCAGTTTTATTATTATTATTATTATTTATGTTTTCTTATATAATAAAATAAAAAAATCTTAACACATCATGTACATTTTACCCCCTTTATGTGTGGTAAAGGACTTTTGAAATTCTAAAATTTTGGATCAATTTTGGAAAGTTCTTTGAATTTTTAAAGTTTTAGAATTCCACATATTTTAAGGTATGAGTGTGTTTTTTTATATGGTTAATAGGTCTTCATCTTCTTAATTTTTTCCTCATCAAATGTGTTTTTATTATACAAATCCTTTTGATAATCCTTTGCAAAATTGACTATTATTTAACACATTGATGTTCACTTTTAGAGATCATAAATCAAAACTTAAACTTGAAATTTCATCAATGGATTTTTGGTTTGAATTCTTTGACATCCATATGAATGGAAGAAAAAAAAAACTTGCCATAATTGCCATGGTTTTAAATGAAAAGACATAAATATTTAGCCAATTTTGATTATTTTGCGGTTTGACGCCCTTTTTAGCTCATTGGATTATGACTACACCCATTCATCCTAGATTTGTTTAGATGTTGGTAACATATGTACCCATGAGATTTGATGATTTCCACAATGGAAAATTATGTCAATTAATGTTTTGTCTTCTTTTCATTTGCATGTTGCTTGTAGAATGGGACAACCAACACCTAGGTTAGTCTTGATAAATTCCAAACTTCAAATCACATAAGGAAAATTTACATTTTTATATTCCATAAACAAGTAATTAGTACTCATAATGTTATCGATTGTATAATTTTTTTGAAACAATTTTGAATTGAAACCATGTTTAAATTATATCATTAGATAAATAATAAAAGCAAGAACCTTTTAAGATGTATTTACATGTACATAACATAAATGCTCCTTCATATTATATTGAATAAATCATTTTCAAACTTTTAATAACCTATTCAAAGAATGCTATATTTTGGTTGAGTATTTGTAACCAAAACTTTTGTTGATGATGATTTCTAGGTCTTGTAAAAAATCTTCAGATGAAGGAACTCTTACTTCATCTTTTGTAAAAAAATTTATTTCACAATTATTTGACACATGTTGTAAAAGGATTATTCTATTATAATATTATGATAATTGATTTAATCAATTAACATAGAGAATCATTGAGAAAAGACACCTCATGTGAGAGAAGAAAACACATTGTGACTTATTTATATTGATGCAAGTGTCCATCTATAGTAAATCAAAGGTTATGTTCTTTGGGATTAAGAGACATGCCCCCAAAGGATTTAATAGGTCATATGACCTTTATTTTAGGGGTTGTTAACATGTTGGATGGTAAATTTTACATTTAAATGATATGATAACTACTTTAATAGCATTGTCAAGCTTGTAATTTTCTCCATGATTTAAACACATGTAAATCCCAACATTTCTTAGCAAAAAGTTCCCATGACACATTTGGTTATCTAAAAATTTGTGAATGATCCACAAGAATGACAAAACACAAACTAGTTGTTGGATTGAGGTTCTTTTTCAATTGAAGGTTGATTAACAATATTAGGGCCTTACCACAGAAGAGGGTAAGGTGCAATTTTGCAAAAAATACCAAAGCAATTGAAACCATTATTTAATTTTTTGTATTTAACATTTTAGAAAACAAATGAAAACTACAAATGAAGTAGTTTGTATACATGTTATTTTCAATACATTGATACACATTTCTTCAAAATTTTAGGGTAGTATAAATGATGTTGAAGATATAGTATATAAATATAGCATTAAAAACATTAAAAACATTTTTAATGTTTTTAAAAAAGATTTATTTAAAAGATTTCAAAAATATTCTTCAAAAAAAAAAAAACAATGGCCTAAAGGGGCAAGTGTGGCTCATGATTGAATGTTTACATGCAAAACAATAGTGAAACCCACAACCTTATTTGTTTATAAAGTTGTCTATCTACCACATGGGAGGAAAGGAAGAGAAATGTCATCTTTTATGGCAACATAAATGACAATTTCCTAAAATCTCATTCTTCCATGGAGTTTATATTGGAAATTTGAACTTTCAAAAAACTTGTGTGTTGTTTTTTCAATCTTTGGTGCTAAGGCATAGGGTTGCTTTCTCTTCACATTCCTATACATAACTATTTTTAATGGTTTTCTCTTCACCTCTTTGTGTAAAGACAAATTTCTCTCCACCTCTTATAAATAAATAGATTTCTTTTTAGGCATGTCACTTCACAACACCTTTCTTTTCACCTTTGCTTCCTTACACACTTTCATGACAACTTTTAGCATTTCATTATTCTTTACAAATCCTAACATTATTTTGCACACAACCTTTTTATGATAATCTTTTTTTTTTTGTTTTTTGTAAATAATTGATTTGTAATGAGTTTTATAAATATGACCATGGTATTTCATGAATCAAATGCAAAAAAATTTAGGGTTTGGATTGATCTTTCACAAATTCCAAATGATATTGCACCAATTCCACCTTTTGCTTTTAAAAAAAAATGGCATCAAGTAACAATTTCAAACTCCACCATATGTCTTGTCCTTTCTTGTCATCTTTTTTGTGTGTTCACCATTTGCCATTTATGTCTCGTCCTCCACCATTGATTTCATAATTTTTTTTAAAACTTGGAAATGCCCATTCACTCCACAAAAATGCATGGTTGAAAAAGCTCCACCAAAATAAAATAAAAGGCACCCTACAAAAAATGTTTGAAACAAAACCTTACAAGATTCAAAAATGAAACTTAAGAAAAAATAAATGGTAGTCCATGGAAAGATCATTAAATCTTATTGCTATCAATGTAGAAATTCAAGACATATTTTCTTCACCTTTGAAGCAAAGTAAATGGCAATCTTGTGTGTAGTGGAAACACTTCTTGTTTACTGATTTGTTTCAAGTTTTGCTAAATGTGAAAATTTTAATTATGCATAAGTATGTAATTAATTCCCTTGTCACTCCACTTTCAATTGCATTTCAACAAATTTCTTACTATAAGTTTAGGGTTCTTCCATTATGTTGAATTGAAATTGTTTTTGTGTTTTTATGGATAAAAGGTTGTTGGAATTGTTGTTTATAAGACTTGATAAATGGTTCAAGGTACATGCCAAATTATTTTTCATTTGTCCAAAATTCAACAAGGATAATGAAGCTTGTAGGAAGAAATGGTGACTCATTTATAGTGACCACAATCAGGATAAAACGATGAACAAGTTTTGGGAGTAGCAAATTAGATAAATGCCACATTAGCATGACTTGGTAGATGGATTCATGCATGATAGAATTAATGAACTATTTATCATGTACATAATCTAGATGGCATTGAACCAAATGTCATTTTTAAAAAGATGAAAGTGAAATGTGAGAATAGTAACAATTCAAACATGGAAAACTCATTTGAAAAGAAAAAGAAGGAAAATAACATTTTTCAACAATGTTTTATTGAGTTGAAAAAAATTTAGGAAAAAATGATGGACAATGTTTTAAAAAATGATGATTTGAAAATGACTTTATTCATGTCAATGCAATAAACCATGAAGAAATTGGTTTACAAATTATAACCTCAAAAGATAATTAAATGGATGAAGTGCTAACCTAAATCCATGTGTGTTGGAATTTTTAGTCAAGATTGTCTTCTTTTTGGAATCCCACAAAGATTTTGCAATATTGTTTCATCTAGCAACTAGTTCTATTGAAGTCTTTGTTCCAACTTGTATGACTATTTCATAAGCTTTACCTTTTTCTTGTTTCATAAACTCCAATTTTGCTTGGGAACTTTCGTAAAACCTAAAGAATTTTGTAATGAATTTCCTACAATTGTAAACCTCTCTTTTTGTGAATCCTAGAAAAAAAAATTGTTATAAAAAATCAAAAATTTTAGTAATGGTTTCATTAAACTAGTCATCATTGAATTTGTCCCCCATCATTGTGCAAATGTTGTGTAATAGCAAACGTGTTCCAACAATGTTTGGTATGTTGACATCAATTCTTTGTAGCCAAATTCTCCATCTTCATTTTAGATGACCAAATGTTCTTTTCACTCACATTTGTATGAAACTTTGAATGGAGTTCCAATTGTATTCCACTTTGGACAATATGTCTTTGTGTCCTTTGAATGGTGGAAGCATCCATGGACAATCAAAATCTATTCATCACTTGATTATTTAGAGTTCAACACCATTGACTCTAAAGACACTCCACAACAAAGCCTTGTTGTCTAACGTCCTTTTCAACTATATAGTTAAAGATAACAATCCAAATTTCAAGGTTTTTGCATTGAATATGTTTTGATTGCTTTTGAAACTTGCTAGATTCATGATTCCTCATAATGTTGTTAGTTTGCTGAGCATAAGATCACTAAATTAACAATATTATGAAAAATCATGAATACACTAAACTAATGACCATTATGAATAACCTTCAGCTCCTCTAATGATCTAACTTTCATTTCATTTAGGAGGGATATTCAAGAGTAAGGTAAAACTTGAGGGTGAGGGCATAATTATGTGACACAAAGATTACAATTAAATTAAAAAAAAATGTTGGGTGGGTACATGGATTGTTGGAACCCACTCGAAATTAAGCCCAATTTTCAGAGTTGGGTAGGAATTAGAACGAAGTTTATAACCTAGTTTTGGAACCAAAGGTGGAACCAACCTTGATTCCATGTGATTATTTTTTGGAACTAAACTTAAGGTCTAGTTCCTAAGTGGGTCAAAACCATAACTAGATCAAAGTTTTGAAAAAACTCTAGTTCCAATTCCAAGTGGATAATGACTTAAAGCAAAGGAGTTGGGACTAGGAGGAATTTTGCTCATCCTCATCCTTGCTTTTGATTTAGGACTTCACACTTTCTAAGGGGGTGCATCCCAAGTTCAACCTTTTGTTTTTGCATTGAACCATTTTATTCGGTCCATCACAAAAATAAAAAGAAAAACTTTGAAGACAACCCAAAATAGAAGCTTTTGTTGGAAGATGAAGTGCATCCTCTTTGGCCCACCTATTATATATGAAAAGCGAGAATTTTGGGGGAGATCTTTGGGCAAAGCATATGGGATAAAAGTGTGGTGATATTTAGAACATCTTGGGGGAAAACATTGGAAGCAATAGAAAACCAAATAATCCAAAGAACCTCTCACCAAACCTCTTCAAAAAAAAAAAAAAAAAAAACCATGGGTCTCTTGAATCCATGTTTGTTTGTTGAGCATAATTTTTATTTCTACATTTGTTTCTCACCACCATTTTTGACCTAGGCTAATAGATAGGTCAAAAATATGTTTGAAGGTGAAGGATACTATTACATGAAACCCTAAACATGAAATTGTAAGACAATGAAAGAAAATGGTTTTAATCCTTAGATAAACATATTAGTGTAGTCTAGAAATTAAATAATAAATTACTTTGTATTAGTTCAACATTGTCAAACCTTTGTAATATATATATAAAGCTCATATTTTTCTCATTGTGAATTTTTCTCATATTTTCTCTTTCTATGGCAACAATTTAGATAACGAGGTCGTACATTTGTACATGAGAAAGTGCGGAGGGCCAAAGTATCTTTTTGCTGAGAAGAGAGAGCAAGAACTTTATGAAACTAAAGTCCATCGCAAAAGCTTAAAATGTACGAAGTTCAAAGATTTTTTACATGTTGTAAACCCTGCTTTCACCCCCCCCTTATCCCCTCTTTCAGTGGTATCCGCAAAGTAAGGAAATTTTATGAAATCCCAGTACGAAATGCTGAAACTCAGCAGTTCATGCACAAAGTTCGAGAGTAATTATAGTAGTTGTACTTGTAGGAGCAAGTGAAAATATATGTAGCAGCAATGGAGGCGCTCAAGGAAAAAGTGAAGACAGGATGAAACTCAGTTTACTACCAAAATTGGTGGAAAAACTAGTTTGGGTCCGAGTTATTTCACTATGTAAAATCTTAATTCTCAATTACATGTTTGATGATGTCCTATTGTTGCCAAAACTAATTGCGGGACTTTACCGATAACTCTATCATGTCTGTAAGTGCATGCGAGATCCTTTGCACTCTCAAGGAGTAAAACATATCTGCAGGAGATCTTCTTTATTTCAACATAGAATCTTTAAATAAAATAATTATTTGACCCTAAAATATGGAACATGCCATACTATGAAATGCAAAAAATTATGTACTATGAAATGGGCCCATTGGGTGGTACGGGCTTCTACTAGGGCTTGTTCCCGAGTATAACTCATGTTCCCACCAGAAAAAAAACCTTGACCAAAAACATTTTAAAACACTTAATATTAATTAACAAGTTGATGCACCCTTACTCATCGAGAGCTTTTCAACGATACCAAGAGCGTGGCATGAAGCGTCATGGTTTGGTTTGGGAGATCTCAGCGCGATAAACAAAACAAACTACCTTGCTTCATAGATAGATGATTTCTCGCAAAATGGATGATTGTCTAAAATATTCCACAAATTTGTCTGAATATTCAACAAAAAAATTATAATATTGGATGAAACCCTAAACCCTGAACATTTCTCCGAAACTATATGAATAATTTAAAAAATCCATTTATATGTTGTCAGTGAATCGTCACACATGCAAGTTCACCACCTAGCCCTTCCCCCCTTCCCCATTTTTTTCCTTTTTAGCCACCAATTTTTAAAAATTATTGAAAAATTTTAATTTGGCCCATCATAAATATAAATAAATAAATAAATAATATATATATATATATACCCGGGAATTTCTGCAACTTGCTGATTTTTTTGGGAGAAAATTTTGGACAATTGTGTTTTTCCAATGTAAATTGGACTAAATTTTTGCCATTTTTTAAGGAAAGATTCTCCAACTTTTTGACCTTACAAAGTTGAAAAATAAAAAATAAAAAATCCCCAATCATGATAAAAAGAAGAAGAGATAAAATAGAGAAATATTATATTTTGTTTTGAAAAATCATATTAAATTAATATTGAATTTCAATCGGATCCATTCACACATTATGCACGATATAAAAAAGACGACACTTTTGAAGGCGGCCAACCTCCTCCTCCTCCTCCGGATTTGAAAGGCCAAAAGCAATCGCACGTCTTTCGTCACTTGAGAACAAGGATCAACAATGATGGGTCTATTTTGATGGTTGTAAGGCTAAAGGAAAAGGGTATGAACGGGTATTTAAGGGTATAACTTGACCCGATTGCAATAAATTGTGTTTGGTGCGCGCGCACACACACACACACGAATAAAAAAACCCGGAGGTCATGGGGATTCGAAAACCATGACCGACAAAGAAATATAGTTGAGCCACCGAGAGGTCTAGAAGGTCACCAATATTGTTGGCCGGCTACTAGATTTTTTTTCTATAACCTTTGATTCGAGTTTCTTTGAAACTTTAACGCCGGTATATATATATATATATACGAGACAGATGGACGATGGGATGGATTCAGGGGAAGCTTCATTTCTCATCCCGACGTCCTTTACAATATATGATACCCTAGTACCTTGGCCAATTCGACACTAATTATATATTATTTTCAAAAATAATGTTGAAATTTTTTCAAAAAATTATTTCTTCCAAATCAAAAAAAAATATTGTGAAGGAAAATAGTGGATATTTGGGAATATTTCATTTGTAGAAATGAATGTTCTAAAATTGTGTTTAGATTCATTATAGAGTATAGTTAGCTTAAGGGATTTTGGCCCCTCCTAGGTAATAATAATGATAATAATAATAATAGGTCTATTTTTTTTATTATATGAGGATTTTTGAAACATGATATTTTTGGCTTGTGTTGAAACTTGAGATTAGTTATTATAGAGTTCTAATAATATCTTGAAGGATTTATTTTTGGTTTCTTTTAAAGTATTTTTTTTCTGAAGATTATATATATTTTTGCATAGTGAAATATTTGAGTTTTCATTATTTATTTATTTATTTAGGCCTTAAGATACTTTTTAATGTAAATGGCAAGGCCATGGTGTAACACACCCCTTGTTATTATTGGCCAATCACCCCAAAAAAATAAGCTGAAACTTGGGGATGGGGTGCCTCCTTTGGGCAAAGGAAATGGGATAAAGTGAGTGCTATTGGGAACACCTTTGGGTAACGTATTAAGAAACTTAGGAAACCCATTGGGAACTTAGGGAACATTATTGAGAACATGATAGGACCAAAAACTTGAACCCTCTTTCTTGGGTATATGTTCTACCCACGGGTATGAGCCGGGTCTGAACGACGCTGGTAAAAAAGAGAGAGAGAGAGAGAGAGAGCTCTCTCGTCCCCCTCCCTGAACTAATTTCAGGTTCTCACCCTTTCGGCACCTGGATTGGGGACCCAAAGACTGCATCTATCGTTCCCAGCTGAAACGGCACCTCACTTTTTTAGCACCTGGATGAAAACCCGAAGACTAGAAGAGTGAGTGTTCCCAGCTGAAAAGTCACCTCACTTTTTAACACCTGGATGAGAACCCAAAGACTAGATCCAGTGAGTGTTCCCACCTGAAAAGTCACCTCACTTTTCAACACCTGGATGAGAACCCAAAGACTAGATCCGGCGAGCGTTCCCACCTGAGAAGTCACCTCGCTTTTCAACACCTGGATGAGAACCCAAAGTCTTTAGTGCCCAGCTGAAACGTCCCCTCACTTTTAGCACCTGGGTGACAGCCCAAAAGACTCCAAAGTCGCGGAGTGGAGACGAGGACGCAGCGAGAGAGAGAGAGAGAGAGAGAGGCAGAGAGCGCGACCGTTCTGTGTTGCAAATCCGAGCTTTTTGGAGCTCGCGGGGGCAAAAATCCAGAACTATATGTGTCCGGTATGTTGTTTTTTCTGTCTCAAAAGTCTCTTTTTCTTTTGCTCTTGTGTTTTCTTAAGAGAAGAATTTTTTCCTCCGGCTCATTATGATGTCAGCAACTTTAGCTGAGAGGATGTAAAGACTCTGCGTGTGTGTATTTTTCCTCTCTCTTTGGCTGTCGGTTTTTTTTTTCCCTGATGTTTTCCTTCTTAGTAGAGGAGATAATCTGCATTCATTTCTTAAGATGATGAGGAAATACTCCTCGCGTTTTGCGACTTCGTATATATATATATATATACAAATATCCATTGATTCTTTTACCGACAGTTTGGAGTTTGGAACAGTGAAGCTGTTGCGGTTTTCTTGCTTTGCGGCTTTCATTGCAAGTGGTGAATTTTCTCTGTTTCTGCTACGAGGTAGTGGCGTTTGTGCAATTATATTCGGGGTTTTCCTTTTGTTGTTTGTGAGATGCTTTCTCTGAGCAGCGGACTGTTTTGCTTGTTTCTAGCTTTGTCATTGCATGTGTTATTGACATGACGTTTATTCCAGCTTGGAAATTTTTTTCTCATAGAAGATTTTGCAAATCAGAGAGGTCACAAACTCTCGTGTGTAGAGATTGGGAAAAAACATATTTGATTTTCTGTCCGAGTTTCTTCAGTTTGCTGTGATGGCATGGCATGAGGGTTGCAGGAAAGACTTTTCATGTTGTCTGATCAAATTGCTGTTTCAGGCAGCAAAGGAAGTCTACAGGCCAACCTAAACCCTGAACTTTCAGCAACAGGATGGATGCTCAACAGCAACAGTCCATGATTCTATCAGTACCAGGCATTTGGCACCAGATCAATGTATTCTATGGCCACTGATGAGGTTGTAAGGAGTATTCAGATAGTCCCTTGGAAGCTTAACAGTGTCAGCTCTTAAGCCATCAAAAGGAAGAAGGTTTTTTGGATTTACCACAACTCTCATCCACCTATTCCATTTGTACCAGAAAGTCAAAGGGGGTTTGTTTTCTCTCTGAAGAAAGACCCTAGTTGTATAGAAGAGGCAGGACACCATGCCGTACGCACCAGATTTGTACAAGACAAAAATGTGCTCCCTCTACATGCAACGAGGGTATTGTCCTCGTCAGAGCTGCTCTTTCGCTCATGGAGAATCTGAACTCCGCAAGTTACCTGGTGAGGCTCCTGAGCTGCCTCCTCACATTTCTTTCTTCTTGACCCCACCCCTGTCCCACCTGGTGATCGAGACCACAATTGTAACAGCTTGATGCTCTCTGCTACTTTCTGTTTTAAATGTGAGTTTGTAGTGAGTATGGCATCTACTGCTCTGCCCTTGTGTGATTTTCTTTGCACTTGTTTGAAGGTGGACCCACTCCTGCATAAAAGCTCAGTCACTACTCTCTAATCAGTACAGGTAGGTCATGCATGCTTCTCACCCAAATTTGTTAATCTAAAAAACCCTTGTAGCAACAATTGGGCTGGGGGGTCATTCTGCTTTTCTCGAACCAGATCATAGATGACGTTTGGCAAAGAAAGTTTGAGAGCTTTCTTTCTTTCCCTCCATTAGACTGTGCATGCATGAAATCCATTGTTTTGGAAACCAGTTTGAGGAGGTGACAGTTAATGGCACTAGAAAACATTCATACAACTGGGTCAGAGTCTATAACTATACTTCACATAGCTTGGTGTTGCAAACAATTTTCACTTACCATCATGCTTCGCATGCATCTTCAAAGCCTGGCTGGCTTGGTAACGCAAGTCTGTCACCTCTAGAGTTGACTTACAATCATGGCCATTGTTGAAACCAACTGCACAGGGGGTTTATGATTTCTGAAGACCTTACTTGCAGATATGGCGCTACATAGAAGTCCTGTATTTTGAAGGGGAAGAGGCTCACACTCTGTGCAGTTTATATATTCTGGACCAAGGGCCACTTTTTTCACAAGTATTGATTTATTCTGAGATTTTAACTTCAGGCGTATGCAAATTTACCAAAGGTCTTGTGAATTGCTGTCATATCTTAAGGGAATGATATCAACAATAATCGCTCTTTTTCTTGTGGTAATATCAGTGTTGTCACTTTTCAACACTTATGGTTTACCACCCTGTTGAGTACACTGAGGATTAAAGGAGATGTATTAGCCCCATGGGCATGGACCATAAGGCAAGAAGAGGCTGTTTTGTGCACAATTCCTAAGTTCAGTTCTGTATTCCACCATGCGGATGGTAAGCTTATGTGTCTCTATCTATCACTTGTAATTAGGCCTTAACATGATGTCTTGTTGGAACTTCCATAAAAAAATTCAAGTTGTTTTCCTCAAATAATGTGTTGGTTGCTGTGTTTTTTTCGCATTTGTAGGTCGCTATGATAGTGGTGGTGGTGATTTGAGACGTTCCCCAACTTACTGGCGTCGATCTCCTCCCAGGGAAGAAAGAGAGCACAACTGGCCCCATGATCACAGATCTCCACAACATGACAGAGGTTGATATTCTTCACTGTCTTAGCACAGATGCTGCCTTCTCCCAAAGTTTATTTTTTGGTTCACATTTGTTGGTTGTAAGTTCATTCATTCCAATGCATAGATATGCAAACTGCAGAACCTTTTTACCACTTTTATTGTTTGTTGAAATGCAACTTATGATTTCGCAGCTTTCTTCTTGTTATAAAATCATTTTCTGTCCATAGGAGGCTTTACCTCTATGGGGTCACTGAATACCAATTCCTCCCTTAAAAGCAAGTTTTTTGTGCTGCAAGAAGTCAGCTCATAAATGGAGATGCCAAGAAAGTGAGTGCATCAATTGATGAGGCTTTTTCTGTGGGTTGTAAATGGTGGGAGGGCAGGTCAAACTCAATCAAAGTCACCGGCAAAGCGTCGGCAAAGTGGTTCTCTTTCACCCCAAAGGTCCCCAGAATACAAAAGGTGTGTCAAATACAGTGGGTGTTGTTGCAGCTGGCAGCTCCTCAGCGTCCAGTTTGACTATTTCAAATTTCTTCAGATTCAGCACAAAGTCTATTTTCATGTAACTTCTGACTTTGCAGGCATTGCAGGATGCTCACCGATTCCAGTGGTTAGTGCTAATGAGAAAATACTGTTGTCAATGGACCAGGAAGGACAGCAAGAAACACCCAGATTCAACAGAACCCCATCTGAGTGATGTCTCAGGGCCAATTGATGGGGCAGAGGATGTTGCTGATAAAGATAATGACAAGGATCGATCAAGAAGTATCTCCACTAGTTCTCAAGACACTGTTGAGGAGCAGGTCAGCAGTTCTCATACCAGGCCCATGTTTTCTTCATTTGGTGGCATGTACAGCTGTCATGAACTAATGTCCATTGCTTGCCCAGATAAAACAAAAGCTATGATGCCAGTCTTCAAGTAGCCCACGTAATTTGCTTTTGGAGTGCCTAACCGAACAGAAAATGGCCCACTGTTTCTTGCTTACAGCCCATTTGTATGTTGAAATCAAAACAGACTGAGTGTCACTGTTCAGATTTTGAATTGGATACTACTTGTCATCTTGCAGTAGCTCTGGATGATGCTTCAGGCAGCGAGACTCTCTTAGTTTCTAGAATTTGCAGGTTTGCAGCAGGTATAGCATGCTGATTGTGAACTTTTTGGTTGGCAGCTGCAAGACGTTTATTCTAGCAATGAGACTTTGTTGGCCCAGAAAGCAAAACTTGAGGTATGTTTCTTGCTTTTCAAGTGGCAATGACATGATGTTCTGAGGAAAAATGCTCCACATATAGGGGTGCCACACAAGCTGAAAGATTACTGTCTTCTTCAATGACTACATAAGAACAAAAGCCAGCTGTCACTCTCAACCTCCTGCAAAATATGTGCTTGCTGCTGTTGTCATTGAACTTGACAGAAAACAGCACAAGAAATTGCAAGAGTAAGATATTTTGTGTCTATTTGTGCAACATAACAATGTAGTCTTTGTGCTTTTGCTGCATGTGTGTCACCATGTCCAGAATATTCCAAACTTCTTGTACCACCATATTCTGGTCCACAAAGAGTAGCATCTTATGCAGCTCCTCCTGCTGCTTGGAACCTTTCTTTTGCAGCACTCACTTCAAACAAAAGTATCGGAGACAACAGAGCTGTCTCAGAAAATTGCACAGCTGGAAACTCAGTTAGCCAGCACTCACAATGTTTGCAAAGGGTACACTTCTTCTCCCTATTTTCCATTTGCCTTCCCATAGAAGAAGGGCTTACACTGTACATGCTCAAGAGCAAGGTTTTTCCAATTTGTTGAAGAATACTTAAAACCTCCAGTAATGGACTGACACCCAACTACTTTTGCTTCAATTGGAGTGTATATCAGATTGTTGACTCCTGTACACAAGTATACATGCACTTTCTAAGATTTGAAACATAACTCCAAAATTCACATAAGAAGCGGGGGCATGCAGTCACTGCAAGCTAGAAACTACTTGAATGGAAAAAATACGACTAACTGAAGACTTGATGCAAATAAATGCAGGTTGGCCTCCAGAACAAAGAAGTTTGTGAAAGCGTACAAGGGATTCTTTCGTGCTCAAGAAGAACTGAAAAAGTACAGCTTTAAAAACTTGTATCTCTGCTTTGTGTTGGAAATGTTGCTACAGGGTGGTGTTGAGGGACTCTTTGAGCTGTTGAATGATTTGCTGAGCACTGTATTGAACATAGGCAGTGCTTCTTGTCATGCATTGTTTATCATACACCATGCTTATGCATCTGAAACCTTTATACATGTAGATTCCACATGTCATATGGAACAATGGATGTGCAGGTCACAGACAAAACTGATGAAGCTAGTGGATGACGTGAGTGGGGATAATGGGCCCAAGTTCGACATGGATATGGAATACTTGGACTCCGCTATTACAAGCAACGAGGAGCCCATGAATGAACTCCCCACTAATAATCAAACAAATCACAGACTCCCGGTCGAAGGTGATTATTTGCCATAGGCTACAACCTTTGTTTGTGAGTAGTGCCCTAATTTCATAACCTCCAAAGATGGAGTTTCATTTTCTGTCTCTTCCAGATATGTGGAAACTCGAGATACAGTGCAAAATGTCTCCTTGGAAAATCATTCTTCATGCATGTTTTAGACAATCCACATGCATGAATAGACACCTTGAAGCTTTGATTTGTTTGTAAAGCTTCAGGACGTGTCTAGATTGTGCAGCAAAGTATATTTCAAGCTGTTGTTTTGGATAGTTGATGCAATTTGCATGTTGGCAGGTTCCCACACCATGCCAAGGCAAGAGAACACTGACACCAGGACCAGCAACCATCTTCCCTCAACTGTTGAGCAGCCCAAGTCAGTGGAAACCAGTAAGCAGCGCAAACTTACTACAGCGCAAGAGAGGAGACGAGCTTTGCTGCAGAAAGCCTTGCAACAGGGTGGCTTGTTTGTAGAACAATCATGAAAGCGGTGGCAATTCCTATGGATCATAAGATTTTCAAGCACATGTTTGGCTTGACCTTTGAGCTCAGAGAAGGGAGATCCGCATCTCTCCATGTGGGACAAGAGTTACATGAGTTTGTTTCTCTGCTTCCTTGCTCTTTCAAGCAATATTATCTATTATGTCAGGGTAAAAGAGTTATCCTCTTCCAGGATAGAGAAAGTTTCATCTTCACTTCCAGCACTTAGTTTGTCACTGGTGACTTGTTTGACCTTCTTAATCCAGCACATCTCCAGAATGTGCTGAAATCTTGGTGTACACAACAGAACTCTCTCTCTCTCTCTTTCTGTGTCTTCTCCTTTGCTTGGTTTTATGCAATTAGTCCCATTCCACAAGACAGTTGTTTTCCAGTGTTGGAAATTACAGATTCTGACAATTCTAGCTAGTTGCATATTGAGCAACAAATGGAATGGGATTCTGATATGTAAACTGAGCATCACTGGCAGCTGTGTGCTCATCATTCTTGCTATTTTGTCTGTGAGCATCAAATTGCAGATTCTATACTGATGGAATGGCCAGGCAGATGCTGATTATGTTGGGTAAGCTGCCCTTGGTGATTCCAGAAGCGTGAGGTGGGCGGCTCACCCAGCATAATAGGCAAGCCATGAGCCTGTTCCATTATGTTTACTTCTTTGGTGAATGATTCCGACATGCCATGAAATGACTATAGGGAACATAAGAACAACAAGGGAATATGGCACCCAAATCCAGCGAGAATGAGACTTGGGTGGTTTTTTAGGGTTTTTTTTTAACAGGGTCCAGGTCATAGGGTTAGGTAGGGGCTAGTGTTTTAGGTTTAAGAGAGGGTTTAGGGTTTTTCGTTCTAGGGTCCTAGGTCTGAATTCTAGGGTCTAGGTTTAGGGTTTAGGGTTCACTCCTTAACAATTATGTACAATCCCTTGCCTTGGAATCCCAACACACTTGTTCACTTTTCCATGATGGAACAACTACTCTTACTTGACCAATTGACCTAGTTACTCTTTAAATGCACAACTTCAATAGGTTTTTTAAAATAATCCAAAAACTCAATCTGGCCTTGAACTTGGATCTAATGAGTCTCATGAAGCTTAGAATTGTTGGCCCAAGAACCAATAGCTTAAAATAGTGAACCTGGCCATGAAATTAATGGGTTTTAGGTTTTGAAAATATATTTCCTTAGATCCGGAAAAAAATAAAAGTTCTTCCATTTTACAAAATATTATAAACCAAAAATTCAATAATTCTTCTTAAAATTAAGAATTAGCCAACATTGCTTCATACCATTCATGTACCACAATGAACTCAAACTATGAACGAGCCCTTGTATACTTGTACACGATTGTCAACATCCTAAGATGTTCCAATTGGGCTTGCCCAACCCATTTTTTGAAATAATTAACAAAATTTGTTGATTATCAATCATAGGTATGATATGTAAATTTTTAGTTCGGAGGATTATTCAACATGATCTTCTACCCTTTGGAAGGTGATGAAACATAATTCTTTTGTTAAGAACATTATGAATTGCCATCCACATGACATTTGTCAAGTTGAACTGCATCAACATTACCTAGCCTATGTATGTTTTTTCACTTAAACATAATGAGCTATTAGAATTTTTGTAATGCATTTTGACAACACCTTAAAAACAACAACAATGTTATTGCCTAAAAATGGAGGGCATCTTACATTTCAAGTTAAGTTTTTAATGTTT
>Ga0116229_10000631_pt1 | contig 49056 bp, 33 predicted proteins | sample S1TSphgellanicum_3_FD_87313 | JGI IMG/M metagenome (GOLD analysis project Ga0116229, IMG submission 87313) | Host-associated microbial communities from peat moss isolated from Minnesota, USA - S1T2_Fc - Sphagnum magellanicum MG | ecosystem: Host-associated > Plants > Peat moss > Unclassified... | reverse complement strand
GAAGGACCAGGCGGGGGGGGGGTCGACGGGGTAAAGAACCGAAGTGAGAAATGCGAAGGACCGAGGCGACGGGGGGATCGATGGGCTAAAGAACCGGAGTGGGAAATGGGAAGGACCGGCGGAGTGGGGACCGACAATTGTCTGAAAAGAAAAGTTTTTTTAAAAAACCAAAAACATCAACCAAACATTGTTGAAATAACACACCCGTGCATTATGCACGGGGCTCACACTAGTTACCATGTAACAGAATGGTGGCTCACCCTACCAGGCTCACCACATTCCTGGATGGAACATAATCAGCCTAACACTTAAAGCAACCCATCAAATTAACACTTGTATAGTTCATTCCTATACTTGTCCATTCCAAGGTAGTTCAATCCCACACATCTTGAATGCAATGTTAATCCCACACATCGGCATGAAGCATATTTGTTTGTGTAGTGAAACTGATCTTTACCTCAAACACATGGCTTGTAATGTGTGATGGAAGTAATGATGAAAGTCAGACCCCATCAATTCCAATCAAGCACAAGAGATGAACAAGCTCCTTTGACAAATTCATATCCATAAAAAAAGTATGCTTCCTTTGTGAGAAAGTTGACATGCAAATACTTTAATCATGATCATTGAATTGAATGTTTGCCCTAACAAAGAAATCAACAACTAGGGCAAAATAGCCCATCACTGATTGTTGGCCAATGACTGAACACCAATTTAGAAAATTCTAACAACGCAGTCAATTTTGTCTTATGTTAATTATCAATAAAAAAGACACCTATGACCAAATGTTTAACAATGAATCTTGTGTTTTGAAATTTAAAAACTGTAAAATGCCTTTAGGAAATTAAATGTTCAAGAATAAGGGACAAGACAACCAAATTTTGTGAGGTAGCATTTTGGAAGACATATTTATGATTGTTTCTATGCAATTTTTTGTTTGGTAATAAGGGTCCAAGGCAACATTTAACAATAGTGATGTTTTAGTAACATCATTATAAAAATAGTAACCAAGTGATGAATTTGAAGCTTCATGCATAGAAAAGTATACACAAGTGTTTGGAAATTGATCCCTTGGTGAACAAAAAAAACAATATACATGAACCCTGAATTTAATCATTTGTGCACATAAAAATAAACAATTGCCCTATTTTAGAGTAAACACCAAAATGATATACAACTCAATTAAAACAATAAGACAACTTTGGATACCATTGAAACAACAACCAAGTAAATCCATTAAACATTTTCCACCACAAATCATATAGTGCATTTTCCCACCAAAAATCATGAAAAAACAAGGCAAGGACAAACCTCACATAACTTTGTAATCCTAAAGTAAAAGCTTGTAATTTTGAATTAAGTATGTCACATCAAATAAGAAGTTAGTTGCAAAAGTTTCAATTTAAGATCAATAAACGATTAGAAGTCAATTTGGTTGCAACTGAAATCAAGAAAGAAGTAGAAGTAGACTTTGATGCAAAGGAGGTCACAATAGAAGTCCTTATTACACTTGAGATTAAGGAGGAGATAAAAATAATTCTCATCACATTTGCAATCAAAGAAGAAGTAGAAAAGCTTAAAGATGTGGAAATTGTATACAAAAAAATTAGATCTAATTGGCATATCGAAGCTAGTACAAAAAGACACAATCAAATATTCAAACTACTTCTATTATTGTTAAGTTTAGTAATCATCGCTTTACAAGTGCCATCACATTTTAGTAATAATGTGGGTTGTAGATTTCCTTTTCTTCCATCATGATGCACCTTAAGATACATTCCCATTGCTTGCACATGCACAATTAATGTCAGATTTCTATGACTTACTTGTTTCTTATGTGGAGGTGAAAGCTTATGCACTTCAACATTATTTAGATCTAACATATTTTTAGATATCTTGGTCTTTATATAAGAAACACCAATTTGTGCTTTTTGAAGACCTAAATAAAAACCCTTAAATGTTTAACAATTAGACCTAGGAGGAGTAGGTTGAAATGAGTTTGCCTATGTGAGAGGAGGCCCTATAGCCATCTACCAAGGTTGCATTACTAGTAGATTGCTTTCCAACACATTTCAATGTGTTAAGATAACAATGGAATGAGATTTTAAGTATCAATTGTGAAAACCAAGAAAACCAACATCCCTAACCTACCACCTCGACAACATAGGTGAGTCAACATTTGCAACCAACCACAACATCAATGTTATCTTATCACAATAACAATACAAAATTCAATTAGAACTAATATACAACTGAATGCATTTAAGCAAAACATGTGGACATATTAGCAATTAGAAGATGCCATGAATGTAATGGATAGGGGACACACATTTTTAAAGAAGGCTAGCAAGTATTATAACATCCTATTGACCTCACTTTTAAATCACCTCAATGGTAAAACCATAAGTAAGAAAAATGGGCCCTTAAAATGTGTTAATGTCATAACAAGAAGATGAAGCATTAACCATTTGGGTTCAAAACATGCAAAAGGTTTGCTTATTTGTCACCTTTCAACAATTGAAATCGAAGGTTACTAAAATCACGCAAATTGAACCTACCCATTTTGGAATGATGTTTTAAAAAGTAGTTAGTGGTTTTAGTTCAAAAAATGTCATTCAAAAATTAACATACACCTTGTAGAAGGACTAGAAGTTTCTAGGGCAAAAATGTTAATTAGAGAAACATGTCATACCTTTTATCACAATTTAGAAAACTTGTATACATAACACAAATACCCATTAGATCACATATAGAATTCAAATGAAATAAGAATTCAAACAAGGTGACAATTTGATGCTAGGGTTTTGGCTAGGTGAGGTTCATGTGGTGTTTCGAAAATGTTTGACTATGAATTGTGTTATTAATGTTATAGGGATAACCTTGTTTACTTTTTACATTTTCAGAGGTTTAAGGATGTAAGAAGATTATAGAAAGTTATGTAAACTAGGGACATGCATGACAATGGAAAAAAATGATTGGATGACAAATTACTTTTTCAACTAATGGTTGATTTCTTTTTGCATATTTGTTCTAAGGGAGTCTTTCAAGAGTCCTACCACCCCAACAAACAACCATGAAAAGGATCAATTGGTGGTGAACTTGGAAGATCCCACTCTTGGATCAAATGACTTAATTGGTCTAAGTTAAACTTTTAAAAGTTGTAGGACTAGTTAACCCATTGTTTTTGCCATGATCACCAACAAGGAAAAAAAATGCAAGGAACCATTAATGGATTATTTTAATTCACACATGGTCACATCATACCAATATCTAGTAGTGCTAAAACATAAAGCATTGGACAAAGAAGTTGGTGATATAATTAGGGAGTTGAAAACAAAAAAAAAGAACAGAGAACATAAAGAAGGGTTGAAAACACATTTACCTAAGCTAAGCAAACAACTCAAAGGAAAATTAAGAAAGATGATAAAGTTAAGTTTAATGACATAGGGTCTATTGAGGTTGATGGTGAAACATTTCACAACAATTTTAGAATAGGTTTTGAACTCATCCTCTAAGATATAGAGGTTTTGGTTTTGGAATTGTGTTTACACAATAAAGAAATGTTAGAGAACAAAAAATGATAAAAGTGCAACTTGCTAGGCATGTCCTAGCCAAGTTACAACCTTCCATTCAATAACTAAAAATGGGAGAAGCAAGGGTTTGTAATGGGTTTTAATGGCATTAGTGATGGTTAGTCAAAGAAAAGAAAAATACAAAGAAAAATGATGGAAAGGTATGGGTGGTTTGTGATGAGTTCCATTAGTTTTGGTGATTTAAGGAGAAGCAAAAAAATGTTAGAATTTAGAAGAGAAAAAAAAAAAGGGACAATGATTGAAAGAAGAAACAAGGACAAAGATAGAAGAGAAGGTTAAAAAGAAAAAAGAGAGGAACAAAGTAAAATTTGGGATAAAGAGAGAAAAAAGAAAAAATATTAAGAAAAAAGAGAAAGGGATAGAAAGAAAGTTCAGACATAGATAGAAAAAAAGGTTAGAGAGAGGTTGGGGTAAAGAAAGAAATGAGAGTCAAGAAAGATGGACAAATAAAAAAATACACAAAGAGAGAGGAAAGGCAAAGACGAAAAAAAAGAGAGTCAAAGAACTAAATATAAAAAAAAAGAAGGACAAATTTGGACAAGTTTTTGTGTAAAAGGTTTATACGAGAGAGAGACGATGGAACAAAAGAAGTTGGTGCACATGTTGGTGATGGGGGCACTAGGTCAATAGAGGTTAAAAAAAAACAAAACAAAAAGAATAAAAAAGGAGAGCTCAAGAAGTCAAAGCTTTTTCAACTTTGAGTTTAAGTGGTTTTGATGACATAAATGTCAACTCACATGATGACAATCATCACCTTCTTATAAGAACGCAAAACAAACATTACCAAAAACAAATGAAAAAAAAAAGAAAGTAAAGGAAAAAAAATGATTAACAACTTATGTTCTTCATGAATGATGACAATGACAATCAAGCTACAACAATACAGCGACAAGACAACAATCCCCATTAACACACATAAACAAAAAAAAATGGAGGCAAGCAAAGCTCAAGAGAATCAAGCTTAAGCCCTTTTGCCTTAGTCGAACTCATGAACCCTTGTGAGTCTTTTCATGTGATAGTGTCGGGTTTTCGTAGACATACAAACACAATTAGGATAGAGAGAGAAAAAATAGATAAGGAAAAATAGAGAGACATAGATAGACATAGAGAAAGGCATGCGGAGAGATGTGGAGAAAGATTGAAGAGAGATGTGGAGAAAGATAGAAGTATGATGTAGTAGCCATGAAGAGAAATAATTTTGACACAATGTCATTTGATGTTGTTACAAACACTGAAAAAGACACGCTTGATCTGATGGTGCTTAGCCTAGTGCCTTATTGTTGTAGAACAAAAGACATGAGACACAAAGCGGAGCGAGAGAGAGAGAGAGAGAGAGAGAGAGACTTAGAAAAAGGAGATAGAGCACTTTAAAAGAGAACTATGGGGGCCTTGGCTGCAATGTTCTTCTCTTAAATTTGGGGAGAGACGAAGAGATTACCTCATGTGGGATCAAGGGGGTTGTCGATCTTAACCTAGTAGCTTAATGTTCAAAAAAATTCTATTTCAAAATCTTAAACAGACCCATGGTTGTGTGGCTACTGTTGCAAATATTTGGAGTTATTACAATGTTTTGGCTACCAGTCCTCCTTCAAATGCTCGGTGTTACAATACACTTAATATGACCTTGGGGTCACTGAGTTCATAGGGTCTGGGAAAAGGTACCCCAACTGCCTGACTCTCTTGCAAAAATTTGCAGTATCCTAAATTCGAACCGTGACCCTTAGGGCCCAGGTTCAGGGGTTTTTTTTTTCTTCAAGTTTGTTAAGTAGGTCCACTGGCGAGGATCTCCTGCATTGTAAAATTAAATGGCAACTGTCGTAGGTGGGCTGTAGCAGCTTTACATAAGTGCTACTACAAATGGCGACCTAGGAAGTGCCTAGGTCTAGATGTGGCTAATTTAATTATTTTCATTTTAAAAAATGACGAAATTAACCCCTGAAAATCACAAAATTTTCTTGATTTTTTCCCATTTTTTTATTAAAAAATCGCCAAGTTACGAAATTTCGTCACAGAAAAAGAAAAGAAAACAAACTGTCCATGTTTAGGGTTTGCATTGGGTCCAACAGGCAATGCAAAGCAGGTGTGCTGCTGTGTTTGTTGTTGCTTCTTCTGTCCTGTGCGCTACGGTGCAGGGGTTTTGTGTACACAGGTGAGGCTTTGCAGCCATGGCTTGCGATTCGGCGACATGTGGCTCGTCGTCTTGCGGCTCCCAAGAAGCTTGTTGCGCCCCGCAGAAGAAGCCCACTGGTAGCCAGCTCGTGTTTTGCGTCAAGTGCAAGGAGGGAGTCGTTGCACGGGTTGTGGCCAATCAGTCGGAACCCATGTGTCTTGGGTGTCTTCATGCCAGTCTCCTCTCCAAATTCAAGACTGCCATCAACAATCATTCCCTCGTTACGCCATCCGACAACGTTCTCCTTGCCTTTTCTGGTGGTCCGGCTTCTAGGTTTGTTCCGTTTTGTTGCTCAACAAGTGGCCTGATTAAGGTTATAGATCATCCATCTCTGATCTCTTATGAGGTTCTGGAGCCTTGTGTTGTTTTCAGAAACAGTATCGCTGTTGTTTGTGGGTTTCTGTCCCTTTCTGATTGAATCGCCATTTAGTCTTTGCAGAGTGGCGCTGGAGTTTCTTCGAGAAATTAGGTCAAAGGCGCAGAGTGACATGGATGCCTCCAGGGATCAGCGCAGTGGGCTTACTGTTTTTGGTCTTGGTGTAGTGTTCGTCAATGAAGCTGCCGTGTTGCAAGTTTCTTCGGCTGATGCTCAGCTTGTCGAAGACGAAATCAGTTCAATTGTCTGCACTGGAAGCCCGCGGCTAGAAACTCTACACATTGCTCGACTGGAAGATGTATTCAAGAATGAGTGTTGTGCAAGTATTCGAAGTAGTATTTCACAGTCTCACGTCAGAGATGATGGTCTCGCTGGTGACGCTGCCACAGCGATGGAAACTTTGCATTTAGGTGGAGAACTTGCAGCAATCAATCAAAAGGAAAGTCCTATACTTTCTGCTCACAGTGCAGCAGGGTCCTTGCTGTTGGTGAACAATGAAGCCGCCATGAGTCCAAGTGCTGGCACTGAATGTGGGATTAGAAGTATAAGAGGGAACTGCATGGTCAATGAGAATGAGGAGACAAGAAGGCTGTCACAAAGGCTCAGAGCTTTGTTGGAGAGTGTACAGGATATGACAGGAAGGGAGGATTTGATTGAGTATCTTCGCATGCAAGTTCTGCAACAGGTCTGTAGCTCAGCCACTGCAAACTTTGCTGCAATCCTCCTTTGCATTCCTGCCTGCAGTATTTCAGAATTCTTCAGGAAACCTAAATTGTACCTGTGTTTTCAGATTGCTCCATTTTTGTCTTTCAAAAACCATTGAGATATATTTGTTTCTGATCCCTTGAAGAATTGGGGGACCTTATGAATGTTTCACAATTCCAGCATGTATGTGATTATGGAGCAACTGAACATGCCCGTGTTTGCAGAAGCATGAATGCTCTTGTTCTTTATTGGAGGGTGGGTCATGACCTAAATCCTGAGAATCAGGTGGCATTCACATGAGCAAAACTGATTGTGCAGGTGGCCAAAGAACATGGATACACCAAACTTGTGTTAGGTCTTTGTACCACACGTATAGCAGCACGTGTTTTAGCTGCAACTGCTAAGGTGATATAGTATATGCCTGAACACCCTCTCTCCTTGTGATGAGCTCAATAAGCTTTTTGTGATTGCCAAATGCATGATTTGTGGAGGACAATATGCTCAATATCAGGAAGCAGTAGTTCCTGAAAACATGCTTGAGTGGTAATTGAAGGATGAAGAGTTTACTTACCTTGTCCGAGATACAACACTGACCTACCTATTGCTGTTATCTCTATCTTGATGACATGTCTTGCAGTTGTTGATACTCTTGCACTGTACAGTACTTGCAACAAGCAGGACCAGGAATGCTTACTATGGACTAATTCTTTGCAGGGGCAAGGATATTCTCTGCCTGCAGACATTCAATATTTGGATTCTAGGTGGCCTGTTCCAGTGGTGCTTCCCCTGCGAGATTGCGTCAGTCGAGAGCTTGTCTTGCATTGCCATGCAGCCAAGTGCGTGATTCCTTTACTCTTTTGGACTGAATGATTGTTATTGTGGAGCTTTTCATGGCTCTTCCTTGTTCTGAAAGTATCATGACTCATGACCTTCATGTGACAGAGGGTCCAAGATTTACTGAGCTTTAGTAATATATGACTGATCTGATGGGGTGGGAATATGTTCTGCAGGCTGGTTACAGTTTTTATTAGGAATCTCTCTACTATGGCTGATAGATCAAGCAGTATCAACAACCTGGCCCACACATTTGTAACTTCACTTCAGGTAACTCCCCTGCAACACTGTGTATCATGGAAGGAATGAATACATTTCATGAAAATCTCTGTAGCCAGAGGAAAGGAAAGAAAATGTTGTAGAATCTTGTAATTGATTCCCACATGCATGCTGAAGTTACACCAGTGGAGATTGCATTGAGACAGTAGAGACACCATCATTTGGCTTCTTACTAAGAATTGTCATTATGTGCAGGAAGAGAATGCTTCAAGGGAATATACCATTGCCCGTACTGCTGCAAAACTGATGCCCTTTAGTTTCAACTACTCAGAATGTCCTTCAACATACCTTGCAAATCGTCGACGCAAAGATTTACTAGCTACTAACATTACTCCTTTAAACAACAAAGAGATGAGCCGCAGTTCAGGATCTGAAGTACTGTGTCCAGTCTGCAGTTCCCCATTGGATATGCTAGACTATTGCAACTCAGATACTGATAGAGTATCTTTGGAGGAAAACGGAAGGCACATTGACGAGGAAGATTTAGAATACTCTGGTGGTTCTGATAGAGGGATCCACTCTTTCACACACCAATCAATTGCTTTCCAGACAGTTTGCTGTGCCAGTTGTAGGTTCCAGATTCTTCCCAATGTACACACAAAGGGAATTCAGACATATGAGTTGTTGCCAGGATCCATGAGAGAGCGAGCTCAAAAACAATTTAAAGACAAGTACAGTTGGATGAGGTAAGATCCTATCCTTTTGTCTCACAGCTGTTGGAAGGCCCTTTTTGTCCTGCAATGTCTGAATGTACATTCAACATTAAGCCATTATCTTGTCTGGGCTTTGAGCTGCTAACTATGGGCAGCTGTCTCCTCTTTTTTTCTCTATTATCAGTTTTAAAGGGATAATGTGATGGAGGATTCATGCTGATCAGTAAAGTGTTATCTGTCAACAGCAATCATCAATTCTGTATCACACATTGAGGTTGGGTTTACTTGCAGACATCAGATTGAAGACCTATTGATTGAAGAAGATGGTGCTGAATCACAGACCTAGCAACATGAATTCGGTGTTTAAGCCCAAATCAACTGATGTTAATAACAGTTGCTTTTACCATGTCAGTGATTCTGTAACCCACCTTTTTGTTTGCAGAGTGTCCTTCACACAAAATGCCTCAAGATGGACACTGCATTTTTTCATTCATGGAGCATAGAAGATTGATCACTGTAGGTTACCTAGCTTCCACCTTAGGCATGTGGTCTTTATCTAATTCCTTTGTCTCCTGTGTCTGCAGTCTGTGCTTGGAGGAGTGATGCAAGGTTCTTGTCAACAGCATGCACTAATTCCAAGGATGAGCAGTCCATAGATGCTACTGGTTTATGGAATATTCAGCAAATTATTTGAAGTGTACTACTTTAATGGATGAATAAATGTGAAGGGAACAAAGCTAGAGTAGTGGCCAAAGGACATGTAATAATAAGTGGCACAGGATGTTTTCATGCATGCCTAGACATGTGCATGATGGCTGGTATGGGGGAAGAAAGTGCAAGGTAGGAATGGAAAAACCAATTAAGGCACTATGGTTACAGCACCTGTCATCAACAATATTTGCCAGTGGAAGTCAGCAAATATTACAAGGGTTGGTCTGGTTTTGAGTTCACTATCAGAAGGATCTCTCAATGATCAAACCCGGCAGGGAAGTTGACTGTTAGTCTGAAGCAGTTCCTCTGATTTTGTATAGATGCATCCCATATTCACAGCTTCATGTAAAGAAAAGGTGCTGTCCTACTGATTGGATGACATTGGGTTGGATGGAAATAGAGTAGTTTGTTGGACTGTTAGAGATTGAGCATGTATGTTGCTCACTGGAAGTCTGTTGTGTCACTAGTTGCTGTTCTGACAGCTTCATTGATGATACTTTAAATTTTGGAGGCACTGGTGATTGCTGCTGGTAATGGATGTGGAGGCTGAAAATCAGAAGGTTCTAGAAGTAGTGCATACCACCTGTTGCTTAGAGGTGAAGCATAGTTGTGGTTCTGGAAGCAGGATTATCAGAGGGAGAGGGAGAGCAAGATGCTAGGAAGGCAATTATTCTTTCTGGAGAGTACTGACCAGGGTGTGAATATTCAGTAGATGGAGAAGATCAGGTGGGTGCATAGGAGTGAGGTCTGATCAATCAAAACCTAAAAACGATTACTATTTTGGCAAGAGGATTGTATGAAGGCCAAAACATGTGAATGAGAACCTTTGGTGTGCAATTTTTTGTGCATCTGATGAATAAATTAAGGCATCTGTTTAATTTATTCAGGTTCATTGCTTTCAAAACAGACAGAAGTTAAAACATAGGAAATTAACAAAATTTTGAAATTTTAACCTTTACTTCACATATGTTGAAAATTAACAACAGAACAATGAGAGAATAAAGATGAGTAAAACATAGATTTACAATGAGCTCTCTCTTCAACCTTCTGTGTGATCACACTGCAACTTGTTACAAATTTTACAATCCGTCTCTAAGCTTTAGCCAACTTTGAATAAGTGATAAGCATCGCATATGTAAATATTATTTCCCCTAATACTACATGCACAAAGTCATCATCCCATGCAAACGTTACCTTCACCATAGCTGGGGTGAACATTATATGCAATGAAATATTTAACTCACCTTAACTCAAGTAGATCTCATAATTCCAAACATTACTTTGATAGGATGTTGACATTCTACAAGATATGATATAAGTACAAAGTTGTGAATTCTTTTTAGTTTCAGAATAAATCATGTACACATTTAGCAATTTTTCATAAATATAATTGTAAGTAATAATCAATGCTAATCAATTGACTTAATCAATGCCCATCTTGAACCTTGAAAAAGATGATGTCAAAGTGATGACCTTTTTTTAAAAGCATTTCAAGGTCAAGATTTTTTTTTCCTTGGTATTTGAAAGCACCTAGCTGCAGCACATGGAAGATGCTTTCACCAATTGAAGAGACCTACCACCATTCGTACATAACTTACAAAACTTTCAGATATTCAAACAAACAACTCATTGCATAATGGCTTTGCCCTTTAAATGTTGTGCATAAGGACAATAAAATATTCAACATACTAAATTGGAAACACATGGAAACACATGGTGGTAGCATGTTGAAGCCCAAGTAGATACCATGCAAGAAAATGTTTGTATACTTTGTAGTACAAGGCCAGCTCCAACTCATGTTCGGCGATCAAATTTGAAGATTCCATGTTGAAATATAAAATATTCTTGAATATTCTTACAGATTCTCTATTTTCCTTCAACAAAAAATTGTTCTTGAGTTGATAAGAGAAATTTTGAAATCTTCAACATTTCTACAAATAATTTAATTGGTGTTGAAGCAGTCCATGTACTATGATAGTAGACTACACACGACCCTAGAATGTAGGGAACCTACCATTATTTTGGCCCATTTCTGGCTGCATCACAATGTGTCTACCCTGAAGGGCTGAGCCAATAAAAATTACGTTGGAACTTGCTACTTTACTTTACGCTGGGGAAATGCCTGCTCCAGTAGGCATTCCCCAAGCCGTCACCAGTAACACCGCCATAAACCAAACCGTGTTTTGGGATGCACGTACGACCTGTATGTGGATATGCCACGTTCCTGTTTGCAAACGTGGGCGGTATGGGTAAGCCTACTTCGAGGCCTCAAATTCCGATTAGGAGCTCATCCATGCATGCGCCAAATCTGGGAAGATGCTCATCTGCATGTTCGACTTGTGTGGAATCGACGCAGCGAGACCATTACTATCAGCACCAAGCGCTCACAGGGAAAACTCTCCAAGGGAATTGTGGGACCAATATTTATTCTAATTTTCCCATTGTGGAAATAGGGGGATCATTGTATTTTCCCATTGTCAAACAAACCATTTCATGTTTGCGTAGGGGAAATTCATTCCAGTTTTTCTTGATGGACCCACAGGAAACCATCAAGAAATCCTTAAAAAAATTTTGTTGTAATTAAGATTTGTATAAAAAAAGTCGGAGCTCGGAAGTTCATATGCGCCCAAATCTGGGAAGATATTCATCTGCCTGCCTGTCCGAGTTGTGAGGACTCGCGGAAGCCGCGGTATTATTCCTAGTGTCAAGATCAAACTTGCACGTTCTGGATTGTAGTGCAGGATCAGTTGCTACACACTTTCAGACGTTGCAAAACATAACATTAAACCTGTACAAAGTTGTGATCAGCTTTCTGTAACGCAAGAGAAGTCTTCACTCTAACTTGCTAACTACTTTCACTGCGAACTATGCTTCTCGAACTGCATGGGTTTAGGTCATGCCAAAGTGACCGTGCAAAGGTGATCTAACGCTGTTGCAAATACTTGAGCCGTGAGCGCTCTCGCGAATAGGAGACCCAAGGTACACATAGCATCTTGTTGAGGGCTCGTTTACGAAAGTTCTGCAGTCGCTACCGCTTAACGGCGAAGGGTGACCGATGTCAATGCAGTCGATGCCAAAGTGGGAGAATGTTGGGCTTACAGTCAATGTCCCTAAAACCAACGAGGCAGTGCCAGAGACAAGCAGCTTGATGAACATGGAATGAAAGACGTTATCGTAGAACATCCCTGCACAAGAACCAGAATGACACAACGCGCAAGCTGCAATTTAAGTTTGGTTTTTCTTTCTAGCTATAAATTCCATGAAAAGAGATGGTTTTTTTTTTTGCTTTGATGGAATTGGAAATCAAATCAGGATGCATCCACAATGATAGTATTCTCTTAATGCTACCCTCATGTGCGAACTGCACTGGAGCATAACTGGACGTGGTGTGTCAATGCGCTCAGTACCTCTTGCACATAGTGTTTTACGCAAGTTTATCTCTTTAAGAGCATCTCTAGCGGTGCTTAGTATGTGATCCTACACAGTAAAATTGGAGAAGAAATGTCAAAATATGTCGGTTTGGCTTAGGAAAATGGTTTTGGCTCAGCATAATTTCACAATTTGCTGGTAAAAAGAGTGTAATAATAAGTATGATCTGACTCATGATGAGTTCGTAAAAGCCTTTTACGAAACAACGTTGTGCTGTGCACATTTTCTGTAATAAATATGACTTGAGTGTTTCTGATTGGCCCAACATAATGATTGGTCCAGGTGGTTTGCTATTAATAATCCCCCACCCATTTGCTGTCCCGATTTTAGTTTTATGGGTGAGGTGGCAAAAAAGTACATAATGTGAAACATATTTTTGCAAGGTCACATACTAAGCACCGCTGGAGATGCTGATATTTGCATTGCCTCCTCACATACTCAGCATTTCCAGCGGTGCTTAGTATGTGAGCAGGCAATGCAAATAGGTGGGAAACTACTAATAGCAAACCACCTAGACCAATAATTATGATTGCCAATGAGAAACACAGATCATTATTACACTCTTTTCTAGCAAGCGTACCGCTTTGCTGCGCCCTTTACTAGCCTCAACAAACTCTGCACATATGCATAAACAAACATTTTCGTGGGCCAAACCGGCATGGGTTGGCATTTCTTCATCCAATTTTACTATGTAGGATCGCAACCTGAGCACGGCTGGGATGCTCTTAGGTTCACCTACTGAACAATCAGAACAGTGGACCTAATCATGTTCATGGTTTTATTTTTAAAAGTGGGGAGGGCATTTCAAAAAATGGAACACCCAACATTTTCCAACAAATCCAGAGGCACCCCAGATAACAAAGGGAAAAATATGTTGGGTCACATGCCCTCCAATTACACAGAAATCAGGCTAGGTCTTCACAACATAATGTCATCAATTCCAATACGTTTGCAATAGATTAATAATCAATAAATACAATTCGTATAGGGTAAGGCTCCCCTATTGAGGAGATTATGTGTATGGTAACAACCTCAAATCACAGGCATGGCCAGAATAAGGACCCACACCAGGTGGACCTAATTCTAATAATACTTGTGGCCAAGGGTGTTACCAGGTGTAAAAATCGATGATTTGAAAGAATAAAATTTAAATTCCTTGTGCTATCCGAAAGGTACCCATTGAGTATCATAAGAAAAAACAACACAAGGCATTTCAAAAAATGGAATGCTCACAAGTGTGAACATTTGTTCTCCAAACTGCCTTCCAGGTTCCTACTTTCTATAAGCATTCCTCCAAATATGGTACAAATCTAGTCAAAGATATTTACATGCAAGGTAAAACATGAACCCTATTACATCACCAAAATAAGGGACTTGGGGAAAAAGAGAAGAAGTAGAGAGATGCTTGTGTAGGCTAATTTAATAAACTACCATGTACTTCACACTCTTGTGAACTAAATCCTACTAAAAATCCTACATTGTTATTTCTTTCCAATATGTTATTGTAAATTTTTTTTCTTTTCATCTAAACTATCTCTCAACACTTTAGTGTTAGGACATTTTTTTAAAAACATTAAAATTCATTTAGCACAACTTTATCATGTTTTAACAGTCTTAAAGCAATGGTAGGGGATTTTCAAAAGCTTAAAATGTTATTTTTCTAATTTAACTAATGCAGGTTTTTGGTGAGAATCCAATGTGCTTGCAATGGGGGAAAAGTTGCATGCTTTTAAAAATTATTAATGTTGTTTTGGATTGGAATGTAAAGATAACACTGTTCATTGAATGTTGAAGTCCTCTTTGTGCCCTCAAAATATTGTTTGTACGCAAAAACACTAAATCCAATTAGGAAACCAATCTTTTGCGTGGAATGGATTGAAGTATTGCTTTATTGTGCTAGTTTACACCCTTACACCAAACACCTGAGTTGTATCCATTGGCATAATATTGTAAGAGTGGTTTTTTTCCCCCATTATCAAACTTTTTATTTTGGTGAAGTGATTTGGAATTTTTTTTTTGGTTTATTGCACTACTTTACACCTATGGCCAAACACTTGGGTTGCTAGGTTGGGCAATGTTTTATTTTGTAGAAGTACAAGGAACCACTCCCATTACCAAACACATTATTAATTTTAATTGGGAGGTAAACAACACCCAAATGTTCCAAATTTATCCTATGGCCAAACATAAAACATTCTGCCCGAGTGTGAGTAATAAAAAAAACTAAACACATTTGTTTGTCACCAGAGGTTTGATCATAAGGTGCAAAACGCACGCTGGCCAATTTAAGCAAGGACCTTTTGACTGGCCTAGGTCAAAACTTTTTTTGTCCTAAGTGGTCACCAGCCTGTGTTTGGTGATGGGTGCAGCTACCCTGGATTTGGGAGTCAGAATTGTAGGTATTCACCAGTTTTTGTCTAAATACGTTGCATCGGCCTTCTTGCCACTTGTTGTGCCTCCATTCCTGCCATGTTTCCTCCTCGTCCTTGCACCATCATCTGATGGATAGAGCTAGCCTACTAGTGTACTATATGTAGCCTATAACCTATAGTGAGAAATCAAATGGTAAGTAGTCATTAGTTGATATGATGAAATTCTAACACCCATTTGTCGGTGAATTAGCACTCAGCACCTTTTTTTTCTTTTTTTTTCCCTGGCAAACTCGCGCAAAATTGCACCGAAATTGTTTTCTAAGAAGAATTTTTTTTTTGGCAGATTCTTGCAATTTTCATGAAATTTCATCACACCCCAACAACAAAGAGTTTCTCCAGATTTAGACAGCTTCCTAGTGTTAAGTCAGGTTTTTCTGCCAGGTTTTCAACTGTTTTGAGAGTTTTCCAATATCTTGTCACCATCAATGCGAAATCCTTGTTTGGATTATCACCACTAGTGCTAGGGTAGACCGGTCAGTGATTGAACATTTAAGCACTCAGGGCAGGCCGGATCCAAGGGGAGGGCTCTGTTGTTTCTGGTGTCCAAACAAAACTTGAACACTTTACTCTTAGGTATTTGACACATTTACAATAGTCAAAAATGGATTAGAAATGAGAAAGTTACAGACCCCAAAGTAAAGGGTTCAAGAACTCAAAAAAACAAACCACTGAACGCACACCAAAGCCGGTTCCTGAACACCCAATAGAGTCTTTTTATGTTGCTCTGTTACTATTAGAGTTCTAAGATGATTTCTTGTTATTTTTTCATTACTCTTTTGCACTTCAAAGATGATTTCTAGAGCTTGAGGTAGCACTCCCATAACATTTCACTCAAAATGAAGCACATTTGATGAAGATTTAAATGAGTGTTCGGCCATAGGCAAGCAATTGATGATAAGCTGGCCTACCCTGCAGACATCACAAAAATGATGGAAAAAAAAGGGCTGATGGTAATATGTTCCATCATGTGACTTGTATGGTTATATGGAACCATACATTATCTTATCCCGGGACCACGTCACATCCGAAGAAATGTAGACTTTTTTTAAATTTCTAGTTTTCTCTATGGAACGTTCAAGAGAGTTCGCAGTGTTCAGGACCATCACACTGGAGTCTTCTAGAAGATACAAAAGGCACTGCCAACATCATTCGTTCGTTCATCGTAGTAACAAGAGCGCTATAAGTTCCCGCTTTACTTCCAATTCCCAATTGCGTCAATCCCATTCTCCTCTTTCCTGTTTCCATTTCCACTACTAGCAGTTTGAGTTTCGATTTCCACGGAGATATTACTGTTGTTGCTTCACTCCTAAATTTTGTTCTGCTGTTGTTCCAATTGTGCAAAGTTAGTTTGCGGTTGTTTGTTTGTTCCGATCTTGCACACTTAGTTCTGCTCCTTGCGACTTCTGTTTACATTGTCCGAAAAAAGGACTTGGTACTCATCACTAATATTATTACTCGCCATGGCGGTGACACCTTTCTTCGGCAGAGGACGCAACAACTTTCTCGATGTTTTCGAACTCGGAGTCTTCGACCCGGTGGATCACTGGCCAAATTCTTTCCTGGGGAAGAATGCGGGAAAAGACGTGGAGGCAGTTGCCAACACGCGGGTGGATTGGGTCGAAACTCCCGAAGCTCACGTCCTCACTGCCGATTTGCCGGGTATGTACAACGCTGCCCTCATGAACCATTTCTTCCACCCCGTGTTGTGACATGCAGAAAAGGACCTCGAAAATATTCACAGGTTCGGAACCGTGAGGAAGAATTGGGAACATATAATTAGTGTGCTACGTTGCCGATAGGTTCTACGAATGTGAATATTTCACGATGCATTGACATTACTCTCGATACTGCCTTCATGAGTTGAACAGTTCTTGTCACAAACCGTTTGTATACTGTCGCGAGCTGTTAAGGGTCCCTTTTTAGGTTGTTGTGATCACAGTAAAGCAGGGGGCACAGTGTGCTGCGGCCTTTTGTTTTCATTTTGGAGCACTAGTGGCGATCATCTCCAAAAAGGATCTAGCATTGGTGGTGACAAGTTATTAGAAAACTCTCAAAACAGTATAAAACCTGACTTAACTCTAGGAACCTGTCAAAATTTGGCGAACTCTTTTTTGGGGTTTGATCAAATATGGCTTTTAAAACTTTTTTGGGTGCAATTTCGCACCAGTTCGCCAGAAGAAAAAAAAAAGGCTGGTGTGCTGTGGTCACAGCATCCTAGATAATGGAAAGTCATTGACATAGGGTCTTGTTTCTTGCTACAAGGATTATAAGTCTAGTTACTATTACTGCCCCTTTTGGTGCTAACTTTGGGAAGTGAGGTTTTGGAAGTTGTGCAGGTCTGGAAAAGGATGATGTGAAAGTGACACTAGTAGGGGAGCGAACGCTGGAAATAAGCGGCGAGCGTACCCGTGAGGAGGAGAAGACCACAGATACATGGCACCGTGTCGAGCGTTCCCACGGAAAGTTCTTGCGGCGTTTCCGCTTACCGGAGAACGCGAACGTCGAGGCGATCAACGCCAAGGCTCAGAACGGTGTGCTTACAGTTACCATACCTAAGATCGCCAAGAAACCAGAGCATGAGGTAAAAGTGGTGAAGGTCGAATGATGATGGGGAACGTTCTCGAACACAAGATCATAACTAAATGCCCTCTTGAGTACTATATACACACTAGTGCCTCCGTTTGAAATGGATTACAGCGACCGTATGTGTTTCTATGATATAAATTGCATTGCAGCGCATCTCTTTTTGTTTTGTTTTACAAGTTATTAGATGGTGCAAGTATGTTATTGCATAACTAAACAAAAGCCAAGTCTTCTGTAGCTGATGAACTCTTTTCAACCTACAGTGGAATATAGCAGCATAACATTTCCCACTAATTTTTCTTCTACGCTCTGCCTTTGGATTTTATTGGCACAATCGATTTGGTTGTGAGAAGGGTTTTCTTTTTTCTTTTTTTGGTTTTTTTTTCCCCAATCATGTGGTATCCAAAATTTGGTTATAACTTTTCCAGAAAATTAGAAAAATTAGTCATTTTTAAAAGTAATTTCACTTGCTTACCATGTAAGCAATGAACTCCCAAGATGTAAAAGTAGATCACATTTGTTTCATTTTATCTCATGGGTAATTCAATTTTAAGTATATAATTTATGAAAGAGCTTGTGGAATTTAAGACAACTAAATGTTTTGATATAAGTTGTAAAGAAATGGAAATAGTATAGAATTGAGCAGGGTTTTTTTTCTTTTTTTCAATTTTGTGATATAGTGAAAAAAAAAGAAAATCAGTCAAATTTGCAATAGAGAAACAAATATTTTAATATTTCATAGTTTTTCTTGTTAAAAAAATGACAATTTTGTCCCCCTAAAAAATGAACAAAACAAAATATACTAAAGTGAGTAACATAGAAGTGTTGTAGTCATGTAATGCACTGGGAATGACAATGATATAATGACAAACAATCCCACAATAGATAATTTGTGACATCGACTCATGAAAGAATTCCATTGTATAAAAGTTTATGTTTCACCCCTTTGTACACGCCATTTACCTATGATACCTACAATATGTGCAGATCAACAAACATAGATATGCAACATCATGAATCACAAATCAGCCATTGAGGTTTCTTGGTCATAAAAGGCGTGTTGGTTAAATTGTTGTTAACCATCCTACTTTGAGTTCTCTTACTTAGGAAAGGTAGCCAACCCTAAAATTTGGAAAATCATTCTTGGAAGATTAATACTATACCTCGTATTTGAACATTGTCTATAAGTATTGATAAATGTACAACTTGCACTATTCTTGGAACTTGTTCAACTTTCAAAATGAAGTCTGGACATGTGTTGTAATAGTAGTATAGTCAATTTGCAAAAGGTTAATAAAACAAATTGAGGCCTTCTTACACCAGGCTTATTTCAAACTTTGCATATCTTATGTTTTATACCCATATCAAATCAACCAAAGTGGAAGATAAGCCAGTATTTTTAAAATGATGAAAGTGGAAGATTTCACATGTATGGCACTTCAAGATTTGGAATTTACAATGGTGTGAAATATATGACTCTTGGTTGTGTGCACCAACCACAAGATTGCAACACATACCAAGATCATGTCCATATCTACCACGTGTAATACTACTAGTGGTTATAAGAGCATAATACATAGATTGGAAGTTTAAAATTGCACTATTCTAAGACATTAGCATCATGGTGGTGGTTAATTCTTGATTTTTTTCTTCAGCACATTCAGAGTGAAGAGATAGGCATGGGATTTTACTAATCTCAATCTGTAAAGGCCGTTTGTAAACCCTATGGAAGAAGAGGTATGGCTTGTTTTCCATCTTGTTTCTTCATCCTTCAAGAATCTAGCTTGGATTAATTTCAAGCTAAATCTTCTATCATGTCTTCCCAGTATCAGTTTGTTTGTTAACATTTAAATCATGTGCGTAAAGTTGTGTAGATGAATATTGGAAATGTAGAACATCCATGTGCTAATGCATCTCAAAATGTAACAAAATCTGGGCCGTATGATAGAATTGAGATTGTCTATCCTGGAACCTTGTGCATAACAAAAGACTATCTTTCCTAGATATTTCACTAGATGACAAAAATATTACCTGTAAAAAATGGGGAACTTTCAGTCTGCCAACTAGGAATGATTGAGAGAGAGAAAATCCACATTCTCTTCCAACATACCTTATCACACATGAGCAACCCACAGGGCTATCACACATGCCAGCATTTAGATGATTAGTATTCTCAATGCAGATCTTCACTATTTATATTTCTCTGTAGGTCCATTGAGAAAAATGTAATCTCACATATCAAGACTTGGTTCAGAAGCAATATTTTGCTATTACCATTTGTCTTCAAATAAGGGGTGCCACCTCTGCCACATATAGGTGGTTGAAATGGTTAAAATTTACTTCCAGATATTTTCTCCTATTGTGTCATTCTTGTTAGACTGTTGAGCACACGACAATAAAACTTTAAATGGACGCAATTGTATTGAAGAACAGAGTTACATATATTGTGGCATCAAATCTCCAATTCCCACTTTCAAGCTAAAATTCACAAAGATATACATCTACATGGAAAATCCAATGGATTAGAAAAAGCAGTGTATGTTGATATCTGCATTGGACCATGACTCACACAAACCTGTGTGCCCCAAGTTGTTAAAACTTGTTCAGGATCCATCTTGTTGTGAAAAATAGATCAAGACACATCACAATTTCTCCATGGAAAGTTGGTTGTCAAACTCCTCATCACTCATGGTATTGTATGCATGCCTTGCATTATAGAGGTGAGCATCATCACGATCTCTCTGGTAAGTGAAGTACAAGGGAGTGTAACACATGCAGCAAAGACCAAATGGAATGGCCATCACGGTAAAAAGGCCACGAGAGAGGGCCAGTGCCTCAGCTGGGGAGCCCAATTCAGGAATCACAGTATTGGTCCTATAACCATAGACTCTCTCAGCCAACAACCCCACCATGGGTGCTGCTATAGCTCCAAATCCTCCCTCAAAAGCACGATCAAAAGAATAGATGACAGTGCGATTCTGCTCAGGGACGATGTCTGCAAACATGGGGTTATTTGCACATGCTTGACACCAACTAATTGTCAATCCCATACACAAAAGTGTCATTGCGAAAAGACCCCATCTTTCAGAGTCTTGTGGAAGGACATACAGCAACAGCCAACAAAATGGAATCCCCATGAATGACGAGAATTGAGCACACATTATCCGGCCTTTCCCTGGAAATCTTTGCTCAAACCGATCACCACACCAGCCCCCAAACAAAGCTCCAATGCCACAACTGCTCGAAAATATGACCATTAAGCTTGCTGCACCATTGTGCCCAAATCCTGATACAAAGGTCAAGTGATAGAGGGTTATTAAACATAAGCAATTTGTAGGCATACTCCATAGATAAAATGCACGCAATTGAATGCATTGATACTAAAGACTGTAAAAGGTACCAAAGTATGCATCGTACACACTCTCACAAAAATGTCAACAGCTACAAATTGGAAGAGTTAGTAGATCAACTTGCCTATGAGCTCCAGCCACATAGTAAAGAACACCATGGCCATCCATGGCAGTGACCCAACAAGCCCTTGCATTACGATAATCTGGAATGTTCTCACCCTAATGACGGAATTAACAGCCACCCAAGAATCCAGCCACATGCTGTGAAGACTCTTCTCCTTTTTGTTTCTGCCCATAATTGTCAACAAAACAGTACATCCAGTGCTTGAGTTCAGTGCAACATCTATCTCAACAAGGAAAAGATCAAAAGTATTTGATTCTGGAGTGCATCTGAGATATTGAACTGAAAACTAAGTTGCATGTCTTGCCAGTTGGGTAACTTCTGTTGCCCAGTTTCCTGCCAGGGATTCTGGTTCCCTTGCTTCTGCCAGGTATGTCTGGCAGTTCAAAGTTGTATTACACATTGCTGCGTGACATGCTCCACAAGGCCCATATGAAACACTTGATCTAACCTGAAAGCCTATCTTCTTCATTAAGTGTACTTAGCTAATTGTACCCCATGGGCCAGGGAGAAGCAAAAATAGCAGAGAAACAAAATGGCATACCCATTTGTGATCCTGTCGCTACTTATGCCGCTCTTAGAAAGCCTGTCTCGAGGGTCAACCACAAATGTATGAACCAGCCAGCCAATGAGAGAACTTACACAAGCCATCAAGAAAAATGCCAAGCGCCACCCAGGAATACCCCCAAAATTGTAGCCGGCCATGACAGTAGCTGACGTGCTACCAGCAATGGCTCCAACTGACCCTACTAGATTTAACCACCCAAAAGCAACCCCTCGGCCACTCTCTGTATAACTATCAGCAATAAAAGACTGAAGAGCAGGCACAACAATTGCAAGCCCAATGCCATTAACGGCCCGAGAAAGGGCACATTGTGTGAAGGTCAGGGAAAAGGCCACAGCAGCCGTGGAAAGTGCCCAGAATAGGGTACCAAGGCCTATTATCGACGGTCGGTAGTATTGCATTGCTAGCATTCCAGCCAGAGGGGAACACAATGCTTGTACAACAGTTCGTATAAATGTGAGTGATCCAAGGTCTGATGGGCTTGCTTTGAATGCTTGTGAGACTTCTTTGTACACTGCTGGTAGCAAAGTCTCATCTGCCCTCTCCAATACAGCAGCTAAATTTATAAGCAGCAGTGATAGTGACATCCCACATAGTATCTTTGTCTGCATGACAAGAGCACAAGTGCTGAATGAGAGAGGTGATCAAAGCAAACAAATATTTCATCTACTTTTTTTAAACCTGATCGAAATTTCATCATCCATGGTATGACCTGCATCTGACCCGACAACCATGTGAAGTGAAGACAAATATGGACATGTTGTTCAAGTTCCCCAGAGTAATCACAACAGCAATTCATCTCAAAGCTGTGTTACCAAGAAAGGAATGCCAAGTGAAGCTGGGAATCTTACTCTTGAAGAATACAACATATTGTTGTTTTGTAAAGTATGGACCTTTTGCAGAGCTCTTATGAGACAGAAAGGCCAACTAGACGCATGATATCACATTCAAGATATGCTGCAGTACAAATGTTTAACAACTTGTTGGGTCCTTGGGTTTTTAGGGTTTTGTGCTGAATCAAATGTTTGACTCCGAAAGATCATGACTGTAGAATGAACATTCAGTGATGATATAGGTCATGTCAACTCCCTAGACACTCCTCATTCAAATGAGTTCTGCAAGAAAATAATCCACAAAGAGAGACCCCAAAATTAGTACGTAGTAAAAGCAGAATTAGGACCTGTAAATCCCCATGCATCAATTGCTTCCTTGGGATTTTCTAAAACCACATTCCTATTGAGTTAAAGCGATAAAAAGACATTACTGCTGAAGTGCCATGCCTTAAGGTTACAGGGTATAAAAGGTTGCAGGATAAACCCTAAACTGCCAGTTTATCACATTTTTTTCTTCAGCTTAACAGTATCACATCCATGTCCACAAACGAATACATCTGGCAACTAATTTCTGGACATGCTAGAGGGGATAAAAATTTAACTACTGACTTTTCCCAAAGAAACAGAAACCAGCATCAAAGTGTGAACTTTCAGTACAGAAAAATATTCAAGATACACCTGCAGCCGGATGTGATCTGGTGACAAGGATTTTGAAGAGAACCTGGAAGTACGCTTGAAAACAAGAAACTTGGGTATTGTTGGTTCAAGTGCGCCAGCCCTCAGATTCCGCTATGCTACTGCTGGTTGAAAACAAAAACTTGATCTACATGTATCAACATATGGAGAAATAATGCCATGTCAATAATTTGAGTTCTTGACCTTTCCTCCAAGTTGTGGGTTCTTGTGATGGCGAAAGATTGCCTAGATCCGAGATTGTGGGTATCGATATCTAGTCTACTAGAATTCTTTGACACACCGAATGCAAATATAAGATCACAATAAATCAATGTTTGAGTTCTTGACCTTTCCAAGTTGTGGGTTCTTGTGATGGCGAAAGCTTGTGCCTAGATCCGAGATTGCGGGTAAAAATATCTAGTCTACTAGAATTCTTTGACGCACCCAATGCAAATCTAAGATCATAATCTGCTCTGCGATTCTCGTGTACCGTACTCAGCTTCCAAATCATCAGCTTCTTAACCTAAAAAGGACACTGGCAACGTGGGTTATTTTCTTTTTTGGGCCAAAATGTCGCCACGTAGCGAATTTTTTTATAAAAACGGGAGCTGCGAATCCTACAAAGGGCTTTTCTTTTGAAAAAATGGCACAAAGTCGTCATATTTGGAGGAGGAAAATAATAATAATAATAATAATAAAACCAATTCGCCAGATTTAGATCATAGCTTCTAGGATGTTGCCAGAATATAAGAGGGTTCCAAAAAGATTTTACTTAGACTCTAACTTCTTATTACACACTAAACTATTACTTCTCTCAAGATCAGCCTTTTTTTTAATGAGCGAAATTTCGCCAAAAAGAAAAAACGCGAAATATAGGGACCGCCAATTGGCGACAAAACGCGAAATTAGAAATAATAAAATTGAAAATGAAGTGCTTTTGAAGCAGGGGTGTTTTTTTAATCAAATTCCTCAGTACGTGCACTGGCGTGGATCCCCAGCTTTAATTCGCATTAAATGGCGACTGTCCTAGGCGGACAGTAGAGTTTTTTCTCAATCCTGCCTAAATCTAGGCGAGCTACACGGACTCACTGTCTGAATCTGGCGAATTCTTTCTTTTTTTTCTAACAAATATGGCGAAGTTTTTGAAAGTTTTCAAAAGAAAATCCATTTTAGAGGTCGCAGTGGGGTTTTTCTTTTTTGGGTCGCCAGTTGGCGAAATTTTGCCAAGAAGACAACACTGTAAATTTGAAGGTTTTCAATCATCCAAAGTGAGAATAAACTAAATAAAAAAATCGTCAAATCCCTATATTTGGTTTCCTGTGTGTAGCCAAATTTATAGAAGGATGATTAAATTTTATTTCATATTTGATTTATAGCCAAATTTGGCTAAATCTTCATAAGGAAGCCCACGTAATTTTCTAGGTCTTTCTACGCATGGTTGCTACTTTGACCCCAAAAGAGAATTCCTTTAACAAAAACACTGCTCAACATAAGTAGAAAGAAAGCAAAATTAGACCACCAAATCCCATTGGACCTTTTCTTTTTTAAATCTTCAAGCCTACACACAACTCTATTCTGCTAAACATTGAAAAATAAAAAAGGGACGCCCCTTGAGTCCATGACGCTACTTCCCATTGGGTTTCACAGTTTCACCACCATCCCCCCTTTTTTTAATCTCACCTTGTTTATGACCAAACTCAGGGTTCTGGTGCTGTGTTTTCCTTACTTTACGGATATCTCTATTAACTTATCGTTAAATAAAACTGCAGCTCCTAAAAAGAAAATGTTGAAATTTTTACAAAGTTCTATCTCACTCCATGAGATTGCAATTCTAGCAAATTCAAATGTTAAGGTTTTTTATACATAAAGCACTCTGAAAATTTTCCTAGATTATTTGGAGGGCACCTTGTATCCATTAATACCATAGCCTACAGTATATCAATTTTGTCACTATAAAGAAAAATTATTAATTATTTTTTTTAAACTATTTCATTTTAGCATAATGAAAAAAAAAAAAAATCATCCATTTCAAACTATAATTTTTAAAATATTTGTCACATGTTGGATGTACATATTAAAACAACCTACTTAGTGGATGTATGTGTATCTAATTGCATGCTTAACTTTGTCAAGATCAAAACTCAATTATAGTTTTTCTTAACAAGATCAACAAACATTTGGAAAGTTATGAATTAAAATAATTTGCTTATTGTTGGTTCATTTTGTGTTGTTGAAGTTATTTGAATGTCTTGTGCAAGATTTGGAAGAGAAGAAAAGGTCGTTTTTTAACACCTATATTTTCTTATTGTCTGAAAGTGTTTTTGAGTTATGAATGTTAAGAAATTTGCTTGAAATGGTTTTGGTGAATGTTTTTACAAAAGCATGTGACTCAATTTGGAGTTTCTTACAATTTTTTTGGTTGAATTCAACCTTTTGACATTTACCTTGCTATAAAATCTATTTTCTTTACTTACAACCACAATAATATATCTATTGATAAACATATTTTAAAAAACTACAATGAGAATAAATTATGCAAGCATGAATATTCATAATTTCATTCTTATCTTGTCTTAAGCCTACCTATTCTTTAATGCATGAAAATGGTTTCACCTAAAAGTTTACAACTTACAACCTTTTTCAACTACCCACTTATTCCATTCTTGATATTGTTCATAAAATTAGAATTCTTTTGGATGCTTTATACGTATAGATATGTCTTTGCCTTAGGCAATGCAAACCTCTCCCTCTTCCAATTACACCAAATCCTTAACAAGAAGATTTAAATATTCAAAATTCTAACACACAAAACCATGATCTCCAAGTTGTTTTAAAAGATTGGGAGAGAAGAACATGAAGAGGCTTTACGCAATGAAGCAAAAATGTTGGTAGCTGAAAATGAGAGGACCAATATGCAAAAAGCCACAATGGATACAACTAAGCAACCAATTGAAAGGCCAAATTTGCAACTTCAATTGACATTACATTCACTCGGCAAACAAATAAAATAAAAAAGTGATGAAAAAACAAGTAATTAAAGACCCAAGAAGAAAATAAGTACTTACACACAATGGTTTGACCCATAACTTTGGCTTTCAATTTAGATTGCAATGAAGAAGCACAAGAATTTAACCAATGTTTTACATTATCTACAAACATTCCAAAAAAATCCAAGAGAACACACAAGTCCATTTGACAAGCTTACAAGATCTTTTTTAATAGGGTGGTTCACATTTGATGGAAAGCTCAAAGCAAAGATTCAAAATTCCATAAAAAGATGTATTGCTTTCATAATGTCACACAACGAGTTGCAATACTTGAACGTAGGCCACAATTGAAAGAGGAATTTCAATCTTTATTGAAAAACATTAAAGCATCTAGACAAGCTTTGTTAGGACCCATAGTCCAACCCATCATCCATGGTTTCTTTGAACATAGAACTTTTGAATTACTAACTTATTCATTCAAGGTTACATTACCATGGGTGAGGCATTTTATGAAAGCTACCTTAAATTGGTCATATAGATCAGCTACCACAACAATAGCTAAACTACCACCAAATTAGGTAGATCAAGGAATAGAAATGGCTTACAAGATGGCTTATTTTATAAAGGCATATAACATCCCTACAACATTGGTGATTAACACAAATCAAATAGGTGTTCATCTAGTACCTACAAGAGAAGAAAGGACATGGGAGATGAAAAGGAAAAAAAAACATTCATGTTTTAGGGATTGAAGACAAAAGACAAATTATAATTATAGTGTCATCTTCATCTAATGGAAACCTTTTACCTTTGCAAATTATTTTCAAAGGATCAACAATTATATGTCTCCCTCTAAAAACTACAAGAAAAGTTTCTTGTTTAATAGAAGGCTTTCATCTTATGTATTCTACTAATCATTGGTCCACACTTGAAACATGCCAAGAATTTGTTGAAAGGATTTTGATTCCTTACATGAAAAATCAAATGTGAGAATTAAATTTGCTAGAATACCAAAAGATGATTTGGCTCATCAATTGCTAGTTTGTTCATGGATTAGGTGAAATCAAAATTCCCACAAGTTTGTTTGGTGTTCATACCTACAAATTGTACATGGAAACTTCAACATGTAGATGTAATCCTCCAATGGTCATTCAAGCATTTTTTCAAGTAACATTTCCATATGTGTCCACATCCTCAACCATTAAGGGACAACTATTAAACAAAATAGATTCAAAAGTGGATTTTTGAATTTTGGTGATCAAACCTCACCTTTGTGTTTGGTTTTTTTATGCATGGACATAATTCAATGAAAGAAAAACCATGATTTGTAAAGGTTGGGAAAAAATAAGCCTACTTCAAAGCTTCAATCTAGATTTTCAAATGGAAACATAGGGAGTGAATGCAACTAAAACATTATTCTCATCAAATCCTACCCAAGAAATAAAGATTTGTGATCCAATTGACCTTGATGATAGTGATATAGACCTTAAAAAAGATATAAAAACTATCATGCAACAATGTTTGGAAAAAGATCTAAAGGTTGTAGTTTCAAAATCTACCCCTAAAAGCATTTTCAAGTTGAAAGACCTTGCTAGAAATAAATGAAATTCTATTGAGTTTCATTATAGTCCTTCTATTTTAATTATTGATTTAAAAACGTGCATTTTTTGTGCATGATCAAAGACATGAAACAAATTACACCTAAGCAGTAAGTAATGCAAATTCACTTGAAACAATTGCTTCTCTCTTCCCTCACATACTACCCACATTTTATAACTTCCCTTTGACACATACCTACTTAAAATACACGTGATTAAAAGGGTTGTGGTGTCACAGTAGCATGAACAAAGCTTTGAACACCTTTCAAATGTTAGTATTTATTCAAAAGTTGTATTCCTTTAGCATTTTCAACCAACATTTTCATAAGTTTGATATTTTTAACAATTGTTTGACCTATGTTAATTTTTACACAATTTTAACATTATTACATGTTGTGAAAAAAACACATGAACTCAATTTGCTCATGTTTTCGAACACCATCTTCAAGACTTTGTGTAAAGCTTACATATTAACATTATGCCTGAAATTTGCATGATGAAGCATCAACATCAATAGCCATGTGAAAAAATGACAAAGGTGGAAAACAAAGTAAACCCATTTTAATAAAGAGTTAACTTCATCTACTTTAAACCTCTATGTGCATGTTTTCCAACATTGTGAAAAGATAGAAAAAATAAGGAAAAAATAGAAATGAAAATTTTTCTAAGGAAATAAATTTATCTTTTGTAACTTCAGAAATGTAAATTACCAAATTATCTTGATTTGCACAAGAACCACTAATTTGCCCGTGTTGTAGCAATTTGTATTATACAATTTGCCCCTCCTTACACACTTGAACATGACAAACACAGATTTGAGCTTGAAGACAAACAAGCATTTCCACAACTCACATTGTAGTACTCATTTGCCTTCTCATTCTATGGCCACAAACCAAGGTTTGAAGTTTAACCAGCTATTTCAAAGTCCATAGTTTCCACCCATCCAACACATAATAACATAATGTAACACAATGTGACATAAGCCCCACCACACACACACAAACCATTTTTTCATTACAAGTTTTCTAATACTTCTCATTTGCCATATGTACTTACAAACCTCACAAGTCAAGGAAAAAAAAAAAAACAATGATAGACCAAAAGATTAATAGACCAACAAACAGACAACGTGTACTATGATTATTTAAGAAAGAAGATTTTGAAATGGAATTATTGTTTCACATACCAAGGAACCTTTTGCAAAAGTTTGGATCTGTTAACACTATTTGAAAAATTCATTAATTGGATTTTTTAAATTAATGGACATGTCCATTTTGACTAAAGGCCTGAAACATGTATTTTAAACCAATCAACTTTATTAAAATGATTTTTTTGACCAATACATCTAGTCAAATTAGACAACCCTAGTCAAAATGGCTAATGGGTTTTAGTCAAATGGGACATTTAGTCAAACTGAACATAAGAAATTGACATCATTAATTAAAATGACCAATGTTTTTTAGTCAACATGACATCTTATGCTTATTACATACCTACCTCCTACCTCCCACTTATAATTTTACAACCTATTTACCTACATGCCAACCCACCCACCTACTTAAATGTATTATTTACCTACCTACTTACCTTCCTATCCACCCACTTATAACCTATCTACATATTAACTACCTACCTGCTTACCCACCCACTTAGATGTACTACCTACCTATATATCCACCCACCTATAACCTACCTACATATTAATTACTTACCTACATACCCACCCACCTACATGGATGTACTACCTACTTATATACATACTACCTACCCATCCACTTGCCTATCTATTTACCCACCTACCTATTTACCTACTCATGCATCACCTACCTATTTTCACACCTCATAATCTTGTACTAATGTGTCCAAATAAACATGTGAAATAAAAAAATTAACAAATGTTGAATACCTTTTGATGGTGTGGTCCATTGGTTAAGGATTTGGTTTATCATTGGGGAGGTCAAAGGTTCAATTCCTAACATTATAACCTATGTACATGTTTAAGGGGCTAAAGTAGGTAGGGTAGGTTAAGTAAGATATATTAGGTTAGGTTCAAGTAGGTCAAATAAGATAAAGTAAGGTAAAGTAAGGTAGGCTACCACCTACCTACTTGCCTTTTTATAACCTACTTACCTATCTACCACAAAATGTTTTTTTTGACATGAGTAGAAATTTGACCAATCAAAATGACAAGTCAAATGGTCCATGCTTTGTTAGTAAAAAAAACCAATTTTTCTAATAGTGTGATGAGCTTTCATCCTACTCTTTATGTAGCACCAACTCTAATGTAGATTTCTTTGCATGATTGCTCCCATTGATAATAATATTCTCCACATCTTTAGCTACTACTTATGGTGGTGACAACTCCCATTTGTGTACCTTCTCCTAAAAGTTGTTATCAACTATCACACGTGCATCCACAGTTCCTACTATTATTTCTATGACAACATTAATATTTCTAATGGGTGGTTACTTCTTATTATTATTTCGTCCCTACTATTGTTGCTCAACTTCATCAAGGTTCATTTTTCCGAAGGAAGGAGGTGGAAGAGGTGTTAGCTCTTGGAAAAAAAAGTCATAGTCAAGGCCATGATGCTGATATCAAATTTTTCATTAGTATGGATTTTTTGCAACACAAAAATTTAAAACAATCATAATTTTTTCTTTTCTTTCCCTTTTTATACCACATGTTGTTGACATTGCACCATGCAAAGTTGCCAACAATTTACATCAAAATGCTTAAGAAAAACAAAAATACCAAACATAAAAACATAGGCAACAACAATAAGATTTCATTATCTACCTCATGATATATTATTCAAATCCAGTTAATTTTGTCACATTCAAATTGGTATAAAAATCAGCATAGTAGTGCATGGGATTATTGATTTTTAACATATCCGAATCTTTGTTGTCAAACTTTTTCTTTGATGGTGAGCTAAAAGCGTTTTTCACTACTTGAAACCATGTCTTGGTTTTGTTTGGTTTCCCCATTGCTACTTAACTTCTAACACCACCCCTTGCTCTCATTTTCACAGGTATAAACTTAGAAAAAGGAAGAACATGTAACACTTGCTGCATGTGTGAATAAGAATAACATTTAGACACCCATCAAAAACCATGGAAAAGAAGGGTGTTTCCATGGTATGATTTACATATTGTGTCAAAATAAGAAGTACATATAGTATCAAAAGTAGTAACATATAAAATTTCACTCACTTTGGATTCTTTTAGAATTTACATTTAATTGATTTCAGATTTTAAAATAAAACCAATTATATGAACCATAAATATGAAATTGATTCATAATCATCTTTTTATGTAAGTGTATACCAATAATTTTATAAATGTTATTTAAAACCTATTTGACATCAAAATGCCATTTTTTGTTAATTTTAAATTTCCATTTTATTTTTGTAAAATGATAAAAAAAAATACTCAACCAAATTACATATTTAATGGAAGAACATTTTATCACTTGAAAATATCATAATCATCAACATTATAATAACATAATGTATTATCAAATATTCTTGTAACATATAATGTAAACTTCTTGACTTTATGACAAATTGAAATTTGTGATGTGGAAAATTATTCATTATGATGGTTTCTTTGTATGTGCAAAGTTTCATGGAAAAATTTCCATCAAAAAAATATTTTTCTGTCCCTTACGAACAAATCCTTCCTAATTGGAAAATATTTCATTACAATGTTTGTGACACATAATTGCAAATTAAAAATGTACTCCAATTGACTATTGAATTGTTCCTATGTGCACCGATTATTTCAAGCATTATACCAATTTAGGATGTTATCCACCTTTAATTGCACATTTTCATCAAATAACCTTTTCCAAATATTTATAGAGACACATAACAAATGTGTTGCAATGAAAAAAGTCAAATTATGACTACTTTTTGTTTACATTATACCATGGAAACATCCAAAAATCATCATGTGCTATTGTGGAAGAACATTTTATCAACACTTAGAAATGAATCAATGAATGCCTTGGATAACCAATCCCCACTTGCATCCCCATATTTTTAAAATACTTGGAAAAATGCAACATTTGAAAGAATTGGAAAAAAAATTGCAACATGATCTAAAAAAACTAAAAGTAAGACTCCTAAACAACAACATGATTTGAAAGAACTAGGAGAAAGACTTGCAAGCAATAGGCTTTAAAAGAACCAAGAGAAAGACTTGCAACCAACAACATGATCTAAAAGAATTGGGGGAAAACATTTGAAACAACAATAGGATTTGAATGAAAGTTTAGTAATTCAAAACTTGCAATAATAATTGATACCAGAATAACAAGGAAGTAGACATGCAAGAGGTGATGTGTGAAGAAGATGCTTGAACTCTCTTAGTGTTTTCTTATTACCTCCTACCTAGAGTTAATGCTTCTACCTCAAAAATTCAATGATGGTTCCCATGAAAATCAAAGCTCCTCAAGCTCAAAATGCTAGTTGTCATTTCCTAATTAAATTAACATCACAATCATGTCACTGCAAACCCATGACATTTGATTCAACACTTTTGTAGTTGACACTTCCCCAACTCTAACACCTTTGTAGCTGACACTTTTATAGTTGTGACACCTCTATAGCCACAACACTTTCACAAATTGACACTTTTGTAATTGTGACATTTTCGTAGTTATAACACCTTCACAAATGACACTTCTGTAATTGCAACATTTTTGCATTTACAACACCTCCACAGTTGCAACACCTTCACATTTGACACCTCCAAAGCTCCAACACCTCCCCAACTAACACCTTCGCAACTACAACATTATCGTAACTACAACTCCTTTACAACTATAACTCTTTTACACCTACAACTTTTCTATAGTTGCAACTCATGTGCTACTTCAACTCCCTTTGCAATTCTTTAAAATGATATGATGTGTTGTTCATGGTGGTGAAGAAAGGAAGATCTTAAAACAACAAAATATTTTGTGCAACAACAATTTTATTTTTTTGTGGTACATAAAGTTTTTTCAAGAGCTCTCCCAAAAACAAACACTTTTATTCGTGCTTTTTGAACACCAAGTAGAATCATAAATTCATCCCCATTACCTTTGTGTTGAATAATGGCTTATGGAAAAAGCTTTCAAAATATTAGTGAGTGCTAGTTTAAAATAATTGTTATTTTCAACATCTTTTGGTGTACATTTTATGAAATTCCATTTTAGGCTTTTAAGGATTATTAAATAATGAAATTGACCATAGGTTACAATAACCATCATCTTTTTGACAAAGGATTTTACACCTAATTTTATAGGTGTGAGATTCCCCACTCTTGATGAATAGGTGTAATAAAAAATAGTTATCATGAGAAGGAAAGAAAGAAATACCAAAAGAAAAAAAAGGAGGCCTTTAACAAAAGAGAACCTTAAACCCTTCATGGATGGGGTCCTTTATAGATAAAAAAACTTATTTTTTTAAAACAATGAAATTCAAATCATTTAAAGACAAAGTTGGCATGATTAGCTGGACCAAATTGACACCAAAGAAATGTTACAATATGTAATTACATGATTTCAATACTTTTCAAAATATAATTAAAAAAAAAATTAAATTAAGACTTTATGGGGGAAATTTTGCCAAATTTTGACCTGAAAAATCTACTTTTCCAAAAATAACTATTCACATGATTTGAATGAATGGAGATTGATATCTCATAAATGAATATGCAATTGAAATACAATCTTTGACAACAATGCAACACATAGGTTAAATCAATGTACACAAATATATATCTACAAAATATCATTAAGATTGTGGTTTTCTTTTTCAATTTTGTGATGTAATTGAAGTTGCAATCATCCATAAGGTGATTTAGCCATATTTGGTTACATACTAAATATGAAAGTAAGAAAAGAAAAGAGTTTTTTATATTCTTGGCTACATATGGGAACTAATCATATATAATTTATGATTTGGATTTTTTTTTTTCAAAATCTAGCAAATTTGGGCCATTTCTTTCATGAAAGATCTTGTTTATAGTTTAGAATTAGATTTTTCAGGTCAAAAATTGGCAAAATTTCCCCCAAAAAGATACATTGATTAAAACTCAATGGATTATTAGCTCCAAAAAAAAAAGCTTGTAAATGCCACACTTGAATGTTGTTGTTATAAATAATTATGTGCTAATTGTGTTGAATAAAAAATAAACAATCATCATCGGTAGTGCAAAGTAACAAAGGCTTAAGTAAATTTAAGTAAAATGACTTTAGGTTTTATGAGTCATCCTTTGGAAAACAATTCCAAATTGGAAAATTTTAGATAATTCCAAGTAAAGAGGAATGGAAGGTCTCTTTTTGGATTTATGTTCATTTAGAGTTTTATTTTTCCAACACAATGGTCACAAATAAATAATTTTCAATACATTATGTACCAATTTGCATCCCATTTCTCTTCAATTGAATTTATTTAAATGGAATTATCGATATTTACTATTTCAAGATTCATTTAATAAATATTGATATACAATATTTCATGATTATTTTTCACATTTGTTTATCAAACAACATGGGACCTCCACTTATGTCATTATTGCCAAAACCATTAATAATTGCATTTTGAATAGCTAGATGTTAAAAGACACAATGATTGTTAATTGACATGTGATGTTTCTTACATATAAATTTATGAAACATCATGTAAAATTATGAAGATTCCAAACACATCTTTACATGTCAAAATGAATTATCATTTCCAAAAAACAACTATCTATTCATGTGATTGTTATGGTAATCCTTATGGTAATCCTTATGAGATAACGAACATTAATGAACAAGTCACCCCATGTCAAAATTAGTTGTTATTTCAAAAACCACCTATTTGTGTAACTAATGTGGTAATCCTTGTGCAATAAATTTCATTAATGCACAAATCATTTCATGTCAAATTTAATTATCATTTAAAAAATGAGTACATATTTATGTGATATTCCTTGTGAAATAAAGGTGATTAATGATCAAAATCACCCCATGTCAAAATTTTGTTGTCACAAGATCTCTAGGTTATGGTCATTATTTTGCATATTAATGATAAACAACATGCATTATCCTCACTTGACTACAAACCTTAATCTTGCAAACCATTAAACAACTTAAAACTTACAAAAGTCATAAAATTTCCCTCCAAAAAAATTAATTAAAAAAAAAAATCTTCTTTTCATTTTTAATTTTAAAAAAAAATATTGCTAACCATACATTATACATTAAATGGGCCAAAGTGGAGGTGGATTGGATGGAAATTGTGTTGGTAGAACTGATCACAAAAGAAGTGTTATCCTTAAATTCAAGTGCAATGAACTTTTTAGTCTTATTTAATCCCCTTTCCAAATTGAAAGAAAATATGATCAAACATCTCAAATTTGGATGAATTATTGTGGATAGACATGTCCGTTAGGTATTAGTAGGAGGAGGTGTTGTTGTATGTCGATTTTGCGGGTAGGTAGTTCTTGTCCAAATTGATGCAATTGTAGCAAACTTTGTCAAATACGAACTTTAGAGTGGATTTCACACTTGGTTGTTGGCCATTATTAAATCCATCACATCTAAAATAATTGTGCAAGTTATTTTCCTATCACCAATTGTAAACATGAAGAAATATTGGATGATTGTGAGGATCAAATAATTGTCATCCCATAAGGCAATTATTGTGATGGTTAATCAAAACCAATCATATTTCTTTTATTGGCTTTAGCCAAGAAAAAGCCAAAAAAAAAAAAAACATCAATGAAAAAAAACCGAAAAAAAAAAACCAAAACAAACAATCAAACTTTTGGAGAGATTATTTTATTTAGGGTTTTATTTTTCAGTTTCTTCAGGTAGCATTAATTGGCAAGAATCTCAACAAAGATAAAGCATTTATTGGCAACACAATTTTAGAAAATTGTTCAAACTTTAGAATAGTGGCGATATCAGATATACTGACTGCCCCAAAACTATAAACTGCATTGAGCGAAATTTTCTCAAGTTTTTTTTTCTCAAAAAATTTCAGCTTTTTTGCCAAAAAGAAAAAAGAAAAAGCAAAGGAAATCCTTTAACATTTTATTTCTATTTTATTTTCATGTTTTCCAATATGAGGAAATTCGCCACAAAAACAAACCCTTGATTTAATTTGTATTTCTGTGCATATTTACAAGTCCAAAGTTCAAACTGAATATCATAATATTTAAAACTTGAACTACATCCAAATTATAGTTTAAGAAACCATCAAATTTCGAAAAAAAAAAATGCCAAATTAAAAATTAAAAAAGTTAAAAAAGAAGTGATTTTGTAGGTTTTCAATCGCCAAAAGTGAGAAAAAAATAATAAAAATCGCCAATTTGTTACATTTGGTTTTGAGTGTGGAGCCAAAGATATAGAAGGATGATTAAAGTTCTGTACGTCATATGTGAGTTGTAGCCAGATTTGGCTAAATCTTCCTGTGGATGATCGCCATTTTGTCCACAAAACAAAAATTCAATTAAAAAAATACTGATGCTGGATACTGACACAACGTCAGAAAATTGGAAAAAAAAAAAAAGGAAAAAAAAAAGAAATACTGGGTATGCTGGGTTTTGGGGATGCAAGAGAGGACAGACAACTAGTGAGGAATTGTGGACTTGGGAATTCTGGGCAATTTTTGTTGTTGTTGTTGTTGTTGTTGTGGTGATCTGCTTTGGGAGTGAATACGTCTGGCGTTTTTTGTGCTGGGCACAAACAAGAGGTGTAAATAGATTTGGAAGGAAGAAAAAAGGAAGAAGAACAGTTGAGGAAAGAAATCGGAAGAAGAAGAAGAAGAAGAAGAAGAAGAAGAAGGATGTGCATAGCATTTTGGGTGCTGGATGCACATCCAGTGTACAAATTCCTGCTAGCTCTCAACCGTGATGAGTTCCATTCGCGTCCCACCCTCCCTGTGCACCGTTGGCCTGGCCAGGTATCATCATTTCTTCTCCCTCCATATCCTCTGCCTTCTTATCAACCAACACACGATGCGCAGAATTTGCTTTTCTTTCCAATCCTACTTCTAATTCTGATTGTTGAGCAAAAGCCCATTCTAGATCACGCAACCCTAAGTTTTGTTTCATGGAACCCTAAGGTTTGTTTCATGGATCATGTTAACCCTAATGTTTGCTGCATGAACTAGAATGGGTTTTCTGCAGTCTTTCTGTAAGTGTATTTTGGATCGAAGAAAATGAGTATAGTAGAAATTTTTGGGGGCATGTAGAGGTTTTAAAGTCTCTAAGATCACAGAAAGTTTGACTAGGGATTAGAAGGATTCAGAAAATCCTCGTACCCTCCCCTTTTTTTTTCCTTTCTCCCATGTGCACAGCTTGTATTTCTTTGGTTTCTCTTAAACTGTCATCATGTCTCTTCCCATGTTTCCCATCTCCACATCTCGTCAGACTCTGGTTTTCTTGTGACTCACCAATTCATCATCTGCATAGCTTTCATGATTATCCAGCCTTCAAGTTTTCTTATCCTGAACCCCTTCAATTTTGTCTGTAATCCTTACAGTTCTTACATGTTCTGAGGACTATGCTACACTTAAGATGTTAGTCATTATGATCTGTTCTATGGCATTGCTTGACATAAGATACATTTTCCCAATGTGCTCCCATTAATCATACTATTCAGCATGTTGTAATTTTCATATCCACCCAGTTCATACATATCTCACCTTTCTGCTTGGATGTTAAGAATTACTGGCTATGTTTGAAAGAATGACCCCATCATGTCTGCTGTAATCCGTTCATGCTAGAATCTCTTGTGACATCAGAAGTCCTTGGCTGCTCACCCAATTTAGGGGTTTTGGTTGAGTTTTGAATGAGGATAAAGAAGGTTGTAGATGCAGTGAAACCCTAGGTTCCAAATCTTGGCCTCTGCCCATCAGTAGATTGAGTGCATCCTCTCTGATTTCTCTTCTCCTTGCCTTGTCTATTACATCTAATGTTCCACTTTGGGGTGCTGCTGCTGCTCGTAGGAAGAAATTCTTGGGGGACAGGATGCTAAGGAAGGAGGGACTTGGCTGGCTGTCTCAGAGACAGGTCGAGTTGCTTTCTTGACCAATTTCCGAGAGCCCCATGGTATGGAGAAGGGATTGGTTAGCAGGGGCCAGCTTCCCATTCTCTTCCTTAAAGGCACAAAAACTCCAGCAGAGTATCTGGAAGACGTGGCATCAAAAACTGAAGATTATGCAGGGTTTAACCTAGTGGTGGCAGATTTGACAACAGGAGATATGGCCTGCATTTCAAATCGGCCCAAGGGGTCTCCAATCCAAATAAAAAAGGTCAGCTTCACATTCTGAAGCAAGGATATCATAAAAATTGCTATAATAGCCAAGTTTGTGACCTTGATTCTTTGGACAAGATTGAGAGAACTGGTATGTTTGGTTTAGAAGTTTATGTCTAGGCTTTTATTGTGCAGGGTTCAGGGTATAGGGTTTAAGTCTAAAAGGGAAAAATGGGACAGGTGTCACCAGGACTGCACTGCCTAAGCAATGCAAATTTGGACTCTCCATGGCCCAAAGCATTACTGGGAAGGCAAAAGCTGGAAAATTTGTTGTTGGAATATCAAGATCAACCTATACCTGAAGATCGAATCATCAATGAAGTCCTCAATGATCGTACACAAGCTGAAGTATGGGCATTGCCGAAAACAGGTATGGCAATTGAATGGGAACATAAATTAAGCTCTATATTTGTGGACTGCGAACATGGAGATGGTCATTATGGGACCCGCAGCATGACAGTCATATCAGTTTACAAGACTGGAGAGGCCAACTTTTATGAAAAGTATCTAGTGGATGGTGTCTGGAAAGACCACAATTTCGCCTTCCACATTCCAAGTAACAATACACATTGAAGAGGAAATCATCACATCATTTGAGCAAAGCTATGATGATCAATTTGGTTAGTATCTGAAGTGGAAGGCAGGATCAAGGTGTGTAGATTTTGTTTTAGGATCAGCAGTTTAGGGTTCACACTTGACAGAAGGCATTTTGGAGGGTGATTGCACACATGTATGTGCTGCTGGATTTTGTATTCAGGGGAGATTTGTGTTAAATCTCTTGATGCATTTGATTGCAAGGAATAGCCCCATGCCATAAGTGCTGTATGAGCATGTAATGTGATATTGAATTCACCACTTGTGAATTTATTTATGTGGCTTCTGAAGAGCTCAAATTCAGTTCATTGTTTCTTCAGTGGGTTTCTATCTCACCCTGTTTTTCAAGCTTGCCAGTTCCATTGAGTTCTGCTCATGTTTCACCTGCAGTGTGTTAATGTCACTTAATATCAAGGGGCGCCATCATCATTTGCTTTAGTGATTCAAATTGGATTGATGAATGTTTCACCCCTTTTAATTGAGGTCTTAAAAGAAGTGTGAACAGATTCTCAATGTGAAAATCTGTTTTGAGATTCACCAGGGGATGGATGCAAGCTCTGTTTTGTCCTACAAAATATTGATTGCTTTGCTCGTCTCATTGGAAGAGACCATAGCACTCATGCACTGGTCTTTGTTTTGGTTCATTGTGTATGAATCTTTCTTTCATTTCTCAGCAACCTGCCATGCAGATATGCGGTTAGTTGTCAATTGCAGCAAAGGATTTTGCCACACACGGTTTGTCCAGTGACTGACCAATTCCTGTTTTGCTACTCTGTCAAATCATCTATATTGCTCATGAGCATCTTAATCTGAAGCAGTGTACCATCAGAAGTGTAGCACTTGAAGCTTTGAAGTCCTGTTTTGATACTTCAAAGCTGGAAGAAATCTACAGAGCAACATACAGGTGTCAATCCATTCTCTGAGAAAAGGCACAGAGATTTTCAACAAAAAAGAAAAGGTAAACAGGATAAGAGGAAAGGGGGGGTCCAACACTTGAACCTAAAAGTTTCAGATCTAGAATAGATGAAGTGCTTAAGCTTCTACAAAGAAAATAGTAGCTAAGCATCATATAAATGTTTCAACCACTTTGCCAACAAATATCTTTGATATTCTTCACATGACAATTGTCATAGGAGAGCCTGCTACATTCTGCAACAACCAAAAAGAGAAGGCAACATACAGGAAAATTTTCAGAAAATCAACTACATTACTTCTTGTTGCTGCGAGCTTTTATGTTGTCTACTGTGACCCACCTGCATTTTTCCTGCAAAAGAAAGCAAGCAAGTCGCTTGATTTGCAAAGTTCAGCACAACAGGGCAGCAAGCTCCACGCTTTGTTCACCACAAGGATGTCACTGTATTGGAGCACTCATCATAATGCCTCATCTGCTCAGGAACAGGCATAGCAGGAACAGCACTGCAGCAAACATACAGCTACAATATCAAGTAAGGTGATGAAAATTGGAAACACTGCAGAGTTCTAACACACATGTGCATCTTGAACTCCATGGTTTAGGGTTTAGCACAAGTACAACTACTCCAAAACCCTAAACCCTGCGTGTAGCCACAAAAAAAGTATGAAAAAGGGGGGATTACACATTCCGGGATATTGAACCCGACGTGAATCGAACACGCAACCTTCTGATCTGGAGTCAGACGCGCTACCATTGCGCCACGGATCCCCAGGATGGTTACATTGCAGTACATTTTTCATTTAACACTTTTGTGTATCTACCTTCTGTGTCGCTTGAAGCGCAATTTGCAAAAACCAAAACCCATTTGCAAAAGAGTGGAATAAATATATATGGAGATTACCAATATAGACTTGGATTGAATTGATGCTTGGGCATCTCTTACCCCCTTCACCCTAAATCCTAACCCTCACTGTTTTCTGAACCTATCGTCATGGCCACAAGCTGAATGTTAACTTCTAGCAACTCAATTTTAGCTATGAGTATGGGAAAGTGTGCTGTCCTAAGCTTAGAGGATACAAGTCCCTTCTCAGCTCTCAACAGCAACCTGTTCCCTAGTATTAGAAAAACAGGGGAACTCTATGAATAGCAGGGTTCCCATTGAGTGCTGATTTGGACTGCTGAGTCATGCTGTGAGAGCAGCCAGATGAGTAGGGCCCATTCCACCTGGGAACACATCAATAGCGTCCATTCCACCTGGGGACACATCCAATAATGGTAGGGTGAGACACTATTCTGGTATGTCATAATGGGCAGGTAGGGAAAGATAACATTCTGGAGGCTGTCCCAGAGTGGAAAGGTCCAAACCTGTCAATTTTCCGCATGTTTCCATGCACTCTTAAATAGCAGAATCAGCCACCAGGGCCGACTCCATCATTACTACCTAACTTAATTGCTCTAGTTTACAACCTACCAATGCTAATTTACCACCTACCTACAAACCCTTTACGATAGGGAATGCACCATAGGAGGCGGATTCTGCCTCGTAGTTCATCACTAGGATTACTAGCCTGTGTGGCGGAAGGCAATATGACAGCCACCTTGAATACATTACATTGCTAATAATGCTGTTCATAATCTGCACCCAAAGAGGAAAGTTCACCATCTTCCAAGAACTGATGTTTTAAGGAAATTTGCCTGGTTTTCTTAAATCTATGGAATTTGCACAGTTGGCAGTTCTCTGCCTTGGATGCCTGTAATGAGAAGTCACCTTGAGTGCTTTGTCTTTGTAGCATTCCTGTCAATCTCCAGGGCACATGATGTTAGCTCATCCATCTAAAACTTTATTCATGTTCGTAGAAGGCAACGGTTTTGCATTGCCTGCAGACCCATTCAGGATACCTCCCCTTACACATTTGGGCATCCGGTTGCTCTAAATTAGTATTACATAATGGCCATGGGGAGGATCCAAGTTGCTGAGTGGCAAGTGTCAGACAACTGGGTCTCACCAATGGCCAGTATTGGACGTATAATCCGCAACTGGGGAGAAATTCTGCCAGTCTATAGGAAATTGTAGGCTATTTTTTAGAACACACAATGGTGTATTTGCCAGTTTTATGCATTTGAAAGAGCAGTTGACCCTCAGAAGCTCAGGGTGAAAAGGCAGAATCTCTCTGGAATAACAATTCCATGGATGTTCATTTTGATGACAAATGAATTAATTTTGGTCAAATTTGCAAGTGCAACAACAGTTTGATACAATTCTGGAAGTGGGCATCCTGTGAGGGAGCAATTTGGGCATGGAATCCTTTCCACCCAAGGATTTGGGTGTCCTGTGTAGCCCCCCTTTTTTTTGTGCTGGCTAGAAATCGCCAAATTGCTATACATGAATAACTTAAGCTAAACACATAACAGAAAATGCAGGGGAAATTTTGTGATTTATCACCACATGAACCTGGGTCTAAAGTTGTGTTTCGCCATTCCACACAATTGAGAGCAACATCCATTGCCATGTAAAGCCAATGAATTATATTAGTCATAGCTACCAAGAACAGCTTCTACCCCCTCTGCACATTCTCATTCTCATCTTCTCCTTATAGCATACCAACACTTCATTAAGCTAGGTTTTCATTGCTAGATTATTATGCTTTGGGTTTATTTCTCATTGCCAAATCTTATTAATAGCTTTTTGTATATACAAGTTCTTAAAGGAAGGGATGCGAAGCGCATGCTAATTGCAAAAACTTTGCGGATTGCAGTTAGGTTTAATTGTATGATCAATTGATCTTGAATCTTGATTCAAGGAAATGAATTATACAATCATAACTGCAAGGAGTGGGAGAGAAGTTAGTGGAAGAGTGGTTTCTTTAGAACGATTACAATGCACGTCAACATTCATTATTCATGATTTAGGAACTTAGAACTCAAAAGCATGTGCCATGGACTATGAAATTTGGAGGTGTTATATTTAGGTATAGTTTTGTGTTGCATATTGTAATTTGTTTGCTTTGTTTTTCTATATTTTGTGTTTTTTCACAATTTCATGTGAAGGCTTGTTGTTCAATGTTCTATGGGGAAGGATCTAATGCATCTTGGGTTGGCCTAAGTTTGTTAGATTTTGTTTCATTTAGTTTTCATATTATGTGTCCAATGAAATGCTTCTTGCACCTGTCCAAGGAAAAAAAAAAAAATGTGCCCATTTGTGCTAGAGATTTATTTTCAAACATCTCAGAATGCTAATGTTTCTATGCCTTTCTATAAGCATAAAAAACAAGTGATATTTTCCAAGGCATTTTCTTCTAGGACTACTACCATGGGAAAAAATGTTGTCATGGCAAAAAGGAGTGACCCAACAAGGAAGTTCATTTGTTCTTGAGGTCTTCTAGCAAAACCTCTTATTGAGTTGTTGGATTGTGTACTTGTTGAAGCCTTGTCAAATGAAGAGAACGAAATGCAAGACAAGAAGAAAAAATCTTATGATGTGTCACAAAAATGCCAAGAATTTTGGACATTGAAATTTCCTTGGGTTGAAATGATTCAAGGAAAAGATGGGGTGTACATCATGTTCATTATTTGTGTTGTAGTAATGTGTGTAAAATTGGTTCTAGATTTGTATTTTTGGTGCCATTTGTTGTAAACATTGAACTTGAAAACATTTGTTTATGAAATAAAAATATTTATTAGCATTGTGAGTTTTTTTTTGTTTAGTTTGTATTAAGAAATATAAATCTAAAAGACCAATTGCATAGAATTGAATATTTGAATGAAAAATTGAAAACAAATTTGTTTGGTCCCTAATTATTCTCTTCAATTGGTTTGCATAGTTTGATATGACCAATAGTTTGAGTTTAGAGTTTACTAGACATAGTCTTCATTTCAAAAAAAATTCCCCCCTTTGTTTAATTGCAAGGAGCTAGTGAAATTGCAATTAACCCAAGTCTAAAGTGGGTTAATTGAAATTTCACCAACTTGGCCAATATCCTCAAAGGAGGACTTCCAAGAGGGTTGGGATTTACTAAAAAAATTAAGGTTTTTTGATGGCACCTATGATCATAAGGTGGTGGATGTATGGCTTTCAAAGATGGAAGATTAAATCCACAAGATGAAAGTCAATTAGGATGTCATGGTGGAATTGGTATAAATTTATTTGCAAAGCTGTACCCAAACATGATGGAGGCAAGCTTGGTAAGAAAATGTGAAAATGCATGGCTACTATTGGGAAGAATTCAAAATGCAACATAAATTTTTTTTTCTCATTGCATGATTTGGTTGTTGCTCCCCTTGCAAGCTTGCCATGTATGATGTGGTGATGGTTTTAGGATTTACACATAATGTTTTGGGGGAAGCAACAAGCACTACTTCTAACCTTTCTATGATTTTGTGCAAAAGGAACTCGTAATTTTTGGGCTTGATGGTAGGTGTTCCCTAATTGAGATCAAAATTTGATGACATTTCAACACTAAAATAAATGCAATCACCTATGGCAATGTTTTAGCATGAAATTCTTTGGCTAGTTATGAATAAGGAATGATCATAAAATGAAAACCCAACTCCTTGGGCTTGCCCCAAGAGTTTGAATCTTTGGTCCATTCATATATTTTCAATCATTGTGATTGGATGGAAGCCATCTTGTTAAATGTGGATGGAAGGAGTGCGAGGGGAGGGGAGGGGAAGGAGGGTATCTTGGACCCATTGGCTTTACACTCCTTGCCCTAAAGCCAACAAAATACAAGTTTTTTATGGGCTCAAGTTGGTCCAAGAGGTGACCTTGGGTGGGTTAAGTTGGGCTAGAGATTTTTTGGGCTTGGGCCATAGTGTGAATGTGGTGATAATTAAAGTTGCATGATGAGTTTAGTAGGTGGTGGTGTACCTTTCCATTCCTTCACTCCCTCCTTCCTTCCTTCCTTCCCCCCCTTTTCTCTCTCTCCCTCCTTCTCTCTCTTATAAAAGCTGATGAAGTTCAGTTGATACCCATGCAGGAATTTCCCCATTTCCAAACCTTGTGCAGCAAGGAAAATCTGCATTCAATTTGACACATCAAAGACAAGACAAGGAAGGAAATGCTCAATGTGTGTGTGTGTTCAGAGCTTTCACCAGTTTTTTGGGGCAAATAATTTTGCTTGGCAAAGAAGTCCAGTTACCAACCAGTAGAGCAGCCACTATGGCCACATGACATTGCTTATTACAAAAGAGCCTGGCATTGAAGATGGTGGTTGTGTCCAGCTTAGCAGCAGCACCATATCCATCCACCCATCAAAGGCCTGAAAGATTTTGCTCACAAGTGTTCATCATATACTTACTACCCTACCTACACTTTTGAGTGTGAGATTTGCTTCACATGTGTGAAGAATAATTAGTGAATTCATAAACCCTAAACTTATGTTATTCTTTACAAAGATTTACTTTACATGGGCTGTTTAGTTATATTTCAATGTTAGTAGTTATATTTTAGAAATCTTTCACCTATGAAAGTTTTGCCTGTTCCCCAAATAGGGTTTTATTTTTTTCAAATTTTTGATATAAAAAATTTGGTGATTTTTTTCTCCCAAAAATTTAGCAACAAGGATTACTCAAATTTTACTCTAGAAAGAAAAAAACCCAAATTTTCCCAAATTTTCTGTCAAAAATGACAGAAGTAGTCGATGGGAAAAAAACCCAATAATTAATCTAGATTTATTCTTGCTTAGTAAAGTACTCTTGGGTTTTTCTTTTTGTATTTTGGATGCACCTACCTACCTGCCTTCAAGGAAAATGCTTTCATGAATTGAAGGACCTTCTTCTGCCATCTGCATGCAGAAGAGCCTAATTCTACAATTTAAACCCAAAAAAACACCTTTTGTTCATTACAACCTGGAAAAGGCCTGCTCTTGCAGACATTGGTGAATTTTTTGGACATATGCCCAAAATCGTGTGCCTCTCCAAGAATTGAGGGTCATATCAGAAATTGGGTTGTAAAGTTATCGGTAAAGTCAGGCGATTAGGGGGGTAGAACCGCCAGTTTCAGCATAATAAGGCATCTAATGTGTAACTGGGAATGAAATTTTACAAAACAAAATAACTGGGACCCAAACTAGTTTTTCCACCAATTTTGGTGGCAAACTGAGTTTCATCCCCTCTTTCCTTTTCCCTGATCGCCTCCACTCCTGCTACATATATTTTCACTGCTCCTACCTGTACAACTACTATAATTAGACTCAAACCTTGTGAATTAAATGCTAAGTTTTAGCATTTCATATTGAGATTTAATAAAATTTCCTTACTTTGCGGATACAGCTGAAAGAGGGGTGAAAGCAGAGGGGATAGGCGGTGAAAGAGAGGGTGACTTTACAGATAACTTTTATGTCTAATAATTTCATCCAAATCTCAGCTTGAAAGTTGGACCTGAGATGAGCCCTTTTGAGTCTCGACCCTTGAGGATTAATTAAAGATCTTCTTCAACACTACCTAGTAAGATAACCTGAACAAATATCTGATAACCCCGACCACATGGACGGGGTATGTATGTCATAGTGAATCTCCAAATGAATGTTTGAGATCACAATTTGGAGGAGTGGCAGTTGATGTTGCAGGTGCCACTGGAACAAACAAAGAAAACAAAATCACCAAATTTGAGAAATGATTTTGAAGACTTTTTGTTTGGTGGCTTCAAATGAGTTTCTGATCACCTCATTCGCTGGTTTCTTACACTCCACTAGCACATGGGGTTAATAATGGGGATGGGACTGGTGTCAGCAAGTTAGTTCCTTAGAGGGGTGTTTGTGTGTGTGTGTGTTTCTTTAGAGCCCTCCGCATGTTTCAGCAAATGGGAGTCTTTCATCATGATTGTTGAAGGATGATGGTGGTGCTATTCTTAAAGCATGGCTGTATGATTGATTGTGCATGCAATAGAGTTATCTGTGAAGTCACCCTCTCTTTGCACTGTCTTTGGGCCTGGTATTAGGGTTCAAGGCTGATTTTTGGCTAGTATGTGACAAGTGTAGAGTATATACCTAGTATTGAGACCGATATAGTCCTGTCATGACCCCGAGTGGTAAATATTTCAAACTTAGCCATGCTTTACCATAGGCTATAACTATCTTCATGTATTTTACCCTAGCTCAATCTGTTGATGGTGATAAAGAGGGTTGGTAAATATGTTTCCGTAATAATGTAAGTGAAGAGTGAGGGTTTCACATTCCACCACTAAAATTTGAAATCCCCATCTGAAAGGTCGAAGGAAAAAAATAAAATTCACATTAGCCTATTTTATATAAATAGGAAAAATAAAATGGTAGAAAAATAGTACTTATTCATATCCATAGCTTGAAAACAAGGCAAAACTTCCAGTAGTTTACCCCTTACTTGGGATTGAGAATTTTATTAAGCCTTTTAAACCCTCACATTTGTCTAGGTTGGGAAATTTTTACAATATCCAGATCTTCATACATTTACCTAGATGAGGTTATACATATTTTGAAGTCTCAAATTACCTATACAAAAATGATGTATTAAAAAATCAAATAACCAAGTTTGGATGACAATGGAATGCTATTAGTTCAAAATATGGTATTTGTTTAATTCTTTTAAAGTAAATCTAATAAAATTTTATGAAAAAAAAGAATGCACAAGAGAAATCTTGGAAATGTGTATTTATTTGCTGAAAGAGTCATTTTGAAAATATAGTCAAAGATTGTTTTTTTTTTCACTTATATAGCAGCTTATTGTATATCCATACATGTGGGATGAATTTGGAGACCCAATAGTTCTTCTCAATAGTAGAATTTTTCAACTCCAATGTTTGTTTTGATCATTTTCCCAATTTTCCCACTAAATTGATGGGACAATAATAATACAAATTTTCATATTTTTAATTTAAAAAAATAATGCTTGTTTTTCCTCTCAACTTGTGACTTGATTTTGTTATCATCCATCCCCCCTTCAAAAAGATTCAAAACTTGGAAGAACTTGAGATCTGAAATTTGAAATTGGTGGAAGGTTGAGATATTTGTATGATGATTTAATTGCAAGGCAATTACTTACATTTCTATTAAAATCATTTGAATTCAAAACAAGGTTTGTTTTAAAAAATCATTTTTTAATTGATAAGTGCAATTAAGCACTTAATCAAGTTGAAGCACATGTGTGATTATGGATGCAAATGCTACAAATTGTCTAGGGAAAAAAAAAATCGGAAAAAAGGGTATTAGTTTGATGTTGCGCCCCACATGGCTTCAAATTGTTTTTTGGGGGAATAATTTTCCGCCATGTGGTGAAAAGAAAATTGGAAATTTTTTGGGGATAAAAATTACTGTAATTTAATTTAAACTAAATTAAGCTAAATATCACCAAATTTTCGAAACCACAGAATTGGGGGAAAAAAATGGAAAAAAAAGAGAATATAATAAATTATTTCATAAATTAAAAAAATTCAAATAATTTGTAAAATAATATATTTAATTTAAGGGGAAAAAAGGGTTCATTGCTGAAAGGAAATTCAAAGAAGCGGGCAAGGGTTTAAGTGCTGGAGAAAGCTGGGCTGGGGTTGAGGGTTTTGTGCATGGAACACTGAGAAAGAAAGAAAGAAAGAGTGAAGAGAAATGAAGAAGAGCATCTGTCAAGGCTGCTGCAGCTTTCCCACCTTCCCTCTGTCTCCTCCTCTTGATGGTAGTTGTCAGAAGCCAGCCATCTCCCACTCACAAAACATTCATGCTCTGGAGTCTGGACACACACAAACATACACAAACACACACACATTCTAGTAACTTTTAACTTTGAGAGATAGAGAGAGAGAGAGAGAGATGAGAGGGAGTCTGAGGGAGAGATGAATCAATGATCATCTGATCAGTGATGAGGTGGTGGTGGTGATGGTGGTGGTGGTGGTGCAGGCCAGTGGGGAATCAATCATCTTAGATCAGCTCCACCAGTGCTCAAGATATGGCCCAGCAAAAGAAAAAAATTTGATGAAGAAAAATCAAAAAATGAAGTGGTTTGGCTCAACAAAATGGTTTGGGGCCTAGCATTTTTCTTCCACATGACGGTTAGCCTGGTAGTTAAAGGCACAAGAGAGCGTAATACCTACTGTTGTTGTTGATTGGCGGCATTGTTTGATTTTGGTCCAGGTGGATTGCTATTACTACGGAAGCAGTCTCCCACCTCAGTCTCCAACCTGTTTGATTGCGGTTCCAGTTTTAGTTTTTTGGGTGAGGTTGGAACAAAAAGTAAAGAACTAATCTTGGATGCAAGAAACATTTTTGCAAGGTCACATACTAAGTATCAGTGGAGCTGCTCTTATTGCCTAGAACCTGGAAGAAGAAAGGGAGAGAGGAGAGGGGAAGGGGGGGCGGGGGGGGGGGGGGGGGGGGGGCGCCCGGGGTGGGGG
>Ga0116229_10000630_pt1 | contig 49057 bp, 32 predicted proteins | sample S1TSphgellanicum_3_FD_87313 | JGI IMG/M metagenome (GOLD analysis project Ga0116229, IMG submission 87313) | Host-associated microbial communities from peat moss isolated from Minnesota, USA - S1T2_Fc - Sphagnum magellanicum MG | ecosystem: Host-associated > Plants > Peat moss > Unclassified... | reverse complement strand
TGGATTGGAACTGTTTTGATCAAATGTCAACCAAGGGTTAAAGTTAATGGAACAGATCCATAAGAGGAAAAATCCTTGACAACTTAGTTGACAAACTCCAAAACAGAAATGACAACAAAAGAGCAATTTAGGGTTTAGGAAAAATAGGACCCTTAACTCTCTTGGAAAAAATCTGAAAGGGGAAGACCCATGACAAAGTTGCTGACAAACTCCAAAGAAAAAAAACAGCAACCAAAAGAAGAATTTAGGGTTTACAAAAAATGGGACCCTTTTAACTACCTCGGAACAGATCCAAAAGAGGAAAAGCCCTCAACAACTCTGCTGTCAGACTCCAAAATAAAAACAGCAACAAAACTGACAACAAAAAAAAGGTTGCATCTTGATACGAGGTTTGATTTCACATCTCAGATGCATGTCATCTCAGTTAAATCTTCTTCTTTCTTGTTCCAAATCCTTCAGTACAGCTGCATGCATGCAGTTCTAACAACTGCAAGCAAGCCACATCTGTTCTTTCCAAAAAGCACCTTTCTACTTCCTCAAACCAGAACATGATGGTTCATATTGTGGGTGCTTACACTGAGAATCTTCAATTTGGACCTTTTTTTCACTTTGGTCTACAATGAGTGGCAGAGGGGGATTTTCACAGTGATGTAAGAGAAAGATATCAAAGTGCAACTTCCATATCGTGACTGTATCATGACAAGCGATGGCCTGACATGTAACACCAGACAAAACAAAGGGGAGATCATCAATGTTTATCTTATAATGGACAGACACAATATCTTAGTGCTGCTGTGGCGCTCAAATAATAAGGAATGGGACACGGAGAGAATTGTTTTGCCTTGCAGAGAGGAGAGAGTTTTCACTATCTACATTAGAGTGTTGTGAGAGGAGAAATATACAGATAGGTGTTATGAGTGGACAACAAGAGTATGAGTGTTAGCAGAGCTTGAGAGAGAATGGTTGTGTTCGCCTTCATAAGTGACAATAAGCATGGAAGGATCCTCCAGAAACCTCTCCACATGCTTCCTAGCAGGGCAACCCCTCATGCTGCTGCACTTGTAATAGCCCCTGCGCCTCACAACAGGACCCCAACAACCCCCCTAATTCAGCTCCATGTTGATAGTCCTGTACCTAGAAAATGAGCTGGCTCTATGGATTTTGCAAAGCTGTCAAGCAACTTTTATTGCAACAACTTGAATGGGTTTGCAGCTGCTGTTACTGTATGATATTCTTTTCATGGAATACTACTGGTCTCCCAACAAGAACTACACCACATAATCTGCCTCTCTGCAATTGTTAACTCTGCTCCTGTCAGAGAAGAGCTAGAAAGAAAGGATTTAGACCTGGGATGTGGAGAGCCCTTGATAGGCTTCTGGCCATACTTGCGCCACGAGTAGTCATCAGGTGGGATCTCAGCCTGCTTGCTGCTTATGGCTGGGACCTTAATAGTCTTCTTCACCCTCAACTTCCTACAAAATTTTGAACCACACACACATTTAAAGCTCTATTTAGGTCTGCAGAGAAGAAGTTTTTGAGTTCAACACACTAGTCTAATTGCCCAAGACCAAGAGTTGGGCATCACATGCATAGAGATGAATCATTGACAGTTCAGGATCTCTTCTCAGCTAAGCTTCCTTCATGTGGCACAATTGTTGGGACATTAGAAGATGATGCAAAACAGTTCTATAAAAGAAGCAATCTCTCCATCAATGTCAGGCTGCAATTCTGGTTACAGTCATTCCCTCCTATCACATTTTCCATTGAGTGCACTTTCTGAACTGTCTTCCTTCAAATGTTTAGGGTTTCCTTGTCAATCAAGCAAAGAGAAAAGCTCATGCACAACATACCTGCGTTTGGAGCAGTGGCAGCGGCCAAGAGCAGAGCATTTGACCCCATCAGCCTTCCCCGGACATTTTCTAGTTGCAGGAAGCTGTGAGCGCTGCTGGCGATGATGAGGCGGGAGCAGTGATGACAGTTGCTCCAGTTTGTCAGTAGTGCCTCTGCTGCTACCATCCATGCTAACAACTGAATAGGGTTTCGAGGAAGTTGACAGGGGAGGTCCAGAACTCAAGGAATTGGTAAGGCTGGCTAAACTTCGCATCGCTCCAGATGTACCCTGAAGTTGCTGCTGCTGCTGCTGAGACTGCCAATGCAATTGCTGTTGGATCTGCAGCTGGAGCTGCTGCTGCTGCTGATGATGTTGTTGCAGATGTTGCTGGTGTCTTTCCAGTTGATCAAGAGCACCCTGTTGCTGTGTCATGGCTTGATGCAAGGATTTGCCAGCAGCAGCAGCATGACCAGAACCTGTGTTCAGAAAGCTTTGCACAGGGAGGTACACATCTAAGCTTTTCAACTTCTTGTTCACCACCTCCTCATCATCGTCTTCTTTTCCTGCTGAACCGCCACCGCCGCTACTGTCGGAGAACAAAAAAGCATAACCTGCAAAAGAAGAAGAAGAACTCTGAGGAGGAACCCTCCTGAATCTCGCATGCCCAGTCCGGCTGAGAAGAGACACAACCTTCTGGAACTTGGATATTGCTGCTCGAGCCACGGCATCCTGTTGCTCCTCCTCCTCTTGCCCTTGAGGCCCCCCCGGCTGCTGCTGCTGCTGCGTCAAAATCTGAACCAATTTTCTAGCCTTATCTATCCCCGTCTTCACTGCTTCCTGAATCGGCTCATAACGACCCACAAGCTCTTCTTCCATCTCGTCCTCCTCCTCCTCTTCCGGCTTGCGCTGCTGCTGCTCCCTAAGAAACACCTACAAAGTTCCAAGCACCAAACCAGCTCCTCTTCTCAAAGAGTTCACACAGCATTCTCTTCCTCGCCTCTCTGCACCAGCCAGTCTTTCACGAGAGACGAAACCTCCACAACAGCAACCACAGCAACAATGCAAGCAAGGGTTTTACAGTCGGCAACAAGCTTTGGAGAAAACCCTAAAACATAATGAGCTACAACAAAGCATGAAACCCATATCTTCCTCCTCCTCCTTCTCCCGTTTCTTCTTTTCTTCTTTCTCCTCCTCTTCTTCCTCCCCCTTTACCAACCGAGCAAGAGCTTGGAAACATGAACAACAAAACCATGGTTGGCTTGATTTTTTCACATATGGACAACAAAAATGGAAAATGAACAGCAACAACAAAATTACAGAAACACACCCAAAAAATCCAAAAACCCACAACAAAACAACCCAATTCAAACCAAACCAAAAACAAAAAAACTATCAAACCAAACCCAAACCCAAAACAAACCAACTCAATTCAAACCAAAAAAATAAAATTAAAAAAACAAAAACAATTCCAAACCAAACCAAAACCCAAAACCATACAAAACAAAACAAAGAAAAAACAACCAAAACCAATTGGAACCAACCCTAAGAAAAAAAAAAGCAAAATCAATATCAAACCAAAACACAAAACCAGGCAAAACAACAAGACAATATAATACACGACAAAGAAAACATAAGACAAAGACCCAAGACTGGAAGATGGTGGCAGAAGAGGAGGAGAGTCAGGACTCAGTTGTTAAAGTAAGGAAAGCAGCAGATCCAACGTTAACCTGCACACATCTCTCTCTCTCTCTCTCTCTCTCTCGCTCTCTCTCTCTTTTCTCAGTGACTCTCTTTGTCTTATTTTTGTTGTAGGGAATTGCATTGTTTGTGGGTTGGGCACACACAGTGAAGGAAGGGCTAAACCCTAAAACCTGACAATTTTCATGCATTTACATGTGAAAGTTTTGTCTGTTTGCTGTTGGATTTGGGTATGTGTAATAATGAACTGCACTTGCTACAGCACAATAAGGTGCATTCTTTCACTTGCTAGCTATCAAATTTAAGGTTGCCATTCACACCTAATGTTAAGTCAGTGTTAAGTGAAAATCTAGGTGGCATCTTAGGTGGCACCACCCAATGTTAAATGGGTGATTGTTTAAGAATATTAAATAGAAATGTTAATAGAAAATCTTTCATGGTAAATAGGTTTAGGTCCTAAATGACTAGCTTGGTGTTAGGGGGGACTTAATACTAGAGTCCTTAACACCAAGTGTGAATGCACCTTTAGTTGAGAATTCAACAACAGTTTTTTTAGTTTGTACCTACAAATATTGTTACAATTTTTCATTTTACATGTGATTTTTTTTAAATTTATTTTTAAACTCATTTTTCATGTAAATACCCTAACCAACGACCATGTAACATTGTTACATTATCACTCATGATTTTTTTTGAAGCTTCCTGTAAAGGGTAGAAAGCTATTTTCAGGATTTTTTGGAAGAATTTCTCAATTTTCAAAAAAAAAAAATTTGGGGGAGCCCAAAATGCAATTATATTGTTTGGGCAAAAAATATTTTCATTAAAATATTTGGAGTTTAGTTGATTTAATGATCAAACCCTTTTAAGTATCCCTCAAATTGAATGTTATGCTGACTTCTTTGAAAATAATAACAATTATTATTATTATTATTATTATTATTATTATTTGAACTTTTTGATTTTCCAGAAGTTGTGATCTGTGGTTTTTTTTTGGGACAAAATTTCACACTGCAAGTGACAAAGGGTTTTTGGAAGGAGGAAAAATTAAAACCTTTTGCCATATTTTGAGGAAAAAGAGTCCAAAGTAGCCATATTTTAGACAATGAGTTCCTTGGAAGTCACTTGAGCAAAGCAAAGCAGGATATTCTAAAAACTTTGTACATACTTTCCTGTCTGACTTCTTGGCAAAATTTGGCACATTCCTCTGGTGATCATCCAGAAGACGAATTAGCCAAATTTGGGTTATAATAAATATATATATAGAGAGAGAAAAGCATCCAGATTTTGCCATAATTGATGACACGTTTTGGAAAAGAACATTAAAATAGTAGTAGCCAGTAGACAAAAGTGTGATGGCATGCTACCCAAAGAAATTGGGCAAAATTTGGCAAATGTTGTTATTTCAAAAAGGAAATTTGGAACAATTTTTTATTTTATTTTTTGCCTTAGCTTTTCCTTTTTGGAAAATTTTCGAAAATTTAAAAGAAGAAAATTCCCATGGGTCAAGATCATGTAAATGTCATGGAACTTCTTTTTTTGTTACTTACCTTTCATTCTTAAGGCCATGATGGGTCTATGTGTTTCTATAGCATAGCAATTCCTTGCAACCAATGAGGTGAGCCAGCATGCCCAATTTTTTTCTTTTGGGGGAGGTCCGGGTGGTGTTGGATTTTTAGGAATTTTGTTATTCTCAATGTGTTCTCATTAAGTTCCCAGTGTGTTCCCATCAAAGTTCCCAATGGGTTCCCAACCTGTTTCCCAAGTTCTAAATTTGTTCCTCAACATGTTCCCAATATCACGTCCATTTGTCCCATATGCATTGCCCAACATTCTCCTCTTTGAACAAATACATTTGGGCCAATATTGTGTCTATGCCATATGTGTGAAGTGATTACTTCTGTATTCAGTAGTCCCGTAGCTTTGAGATTTTTTGTTTTTGATGGGTCAATCAAAGAGGCTCATTGCACCCAAAAAAGAACAAACAAAAGATTCTGAACTTGGAAGGCATTGCACAACTAATTAGTATGAATCACACAATTTTATGCAATGGTTTACATTGTGTGATGCATGAATTTGACATACCATAACTCCCAAGGCTGCAGGCATTACTTGGATAAGGACTCACCTGAGGTGGAGGCAAGGCAAGCTCAGTTTAGCTTTAAGAAAGAATATGATTTCATTAAGCACTCCCGACTTGGCCAGATGCAACGCCAGACTTGACTAGGTCCCTTATTTGGGGCAAAGGCCCCAATTGTGCTTTACCCTACACATGAAGGTCACATCCAACTTGGGAAAAGCCAATTCAAGTTTCAGCTGCTCAAGCTGTAAGGCTTTCCTCTTTTGCTTGTGTAGAAGCTTGTAATATCAAGCAATTTAGAAACTTCACCTTCATTTCCAGCTCCTCTCATGGCTCCTTCTTGCTAGTTACTATTGCTACAAAAAGTGCTTTCAATTGTGCTGCACTTGAGGTTCAGCCAGCAGAGGGGTCCAGTATCTAATTGATAGATAGGAAGTTCTTAGGACATTAAATCACAGAGGGACCTTTTTTACCAGATGCTTTTCTTGTTTGTAAGCAAAATCTAGCATCAGGCCCACATCAGCCTTTCGTTTCCCCATCTCCTGGGAATCAAAAGGAGCAGAGTAACAAAACATCCAGCAAGATGCAATACACATGTCATCGAAAGAGTTATGCAAAAACAGTCTTGGCTGACAAGGTGAAGACTCCTTGCCTTAAAGATGGGTGGCAAGAAATTCTGCTACAGCCAGTGGGGCAACTCCTGGGCACTTAAGAAGAGGAGCCAGTTCAATCCCTTAATTGCCTCAACCTGATCATGGTCCAACACATGGGGTTTAGTTAACAATGATGCTAAATTATGAAAACCATGTTGCCAACCATTTCCAGAACAAAAAAGAAAAAGGCTCTCATAGACATGGAATGTTATCGAAGCAGAATTTGAACTGGCATTGCAAAAGAAATGCAACCGGTAACCATTCCACAAATTACGAGGCTTTTGCTACTTCAGCTGCAGTTTTGGCCAACTGAAGGGACACCTTCAAATATCAGTGTGATTAAAGTATTATCCACACACACTCATACAGATATGGAATCCTATGCACCCATAGTTTGGGATATAAAAGAGCCCCATATTGAAACAGGTATGCGGGTGTAGTTACTAAAAAATGCTCTTCAAATGATGTTCTTCTAGTCTCGGACATCTTACAAGGGTGTGCCTACCTGGCCCAAAGAGCCAGGGGTGGAGCACAAATCACACTGCAGTTGGTTCCCTTTCTTCACTGGCTTCTTTTGGTGCAGGTCTCTCTTCAGAAGGCAAAAGTTTTCTCTCCTTGCCCTCCTTGATTGTCCAGTAGTCCCAAATACGAGACTTTGGTGGTTCTTTTATTTCTCCAATTGGTGCTACCAAGCCAGGTTTGCCATCATCAATCACCCCATCTACAATCCCATACTCTTTTGCCTCCCAAGCATTCATGAAGTAGTCCCGGTCTGTGTCTTCTTCAATCTGATACCACCCACTCATCCAGTCATCTCATGTCAGTTTCTGGATGGAAAATATGCAACTTGCAAACAGTTTTACGACTTGTGAAAAACAAAGGCCAAAAAGATGCCTCTGTTTCAGGCAGATCCACAAAGACTCGTATTGATGCAGAAAAGAGAATGTTGACTCATACTGAGAAAATAGCACGGCAAAATATTTGTATTGAAAACAGAGTCAAGGGCTGATGAGAATGCTCAAGACAGCTTGAATTTCACAATAACAGCAATCCTGAGACCAATCCATTGCTTCTTTCTGAAAAGAACCAAGCACAAAATACCTGCTCTTCAGACTTCCCAGTGAGACGGGACATGATTTTTGTAAGCTTCACTTTGTGATACATCATCTCTCTCACTTGCAAACCCACATCTATGGCCTGCAATCCAAAACCACGAAGTTACTCACAAAGCAGTTGACTAAAAGCCCTAAAAGGGATTGCTCAATGTCAAAGAAAGCACAGCAGTGCAAGAGCTGACAAGCCTCTCTCTATTCACAGCTTTCATAAGAAAGGAAGAGGGAGGGAGAGACATACTGAGCCACCAGCACCCCCTAATGGCTGATGAATCATGACACGAGCATTTGGCATGCAATATCGCTTTCCTTTTGAGCCTGCTGCCAGCAAGAAGGCTCCCATAGAAGCTGCCAGACCAAAGCAGACAGTAGACACATCCGCCCTACAAAGCTTCATAGCATCATAGATGCCCATCCCTGTGTGCACCAGACAAGGTGTCAAGTTGTTCCCCTTGCAAATTGCCTATAATAAGCAGAGGGATTTAACAACACAACGGCCTGACTGCGCTGCAGATCATACAACAAGAAACAGGCCAGCATGAAATCCTACTTTCATCTACCTCAAATGTCAACAATCTAAAACCCTAATCTTTAGGCATGCAAACTGTGTATTATCTTGGTCAGGACAAGAGGGGAGATAGATTTGCTGCTCTGACAGCAGCCCATCTTCTCCCAAAACTATATTGAGACATGTTCTCTACTACATTCATGGCTTATGACGATAGAGTTGCAGGAGCAGCAAGCATCTGAAACCCTCAAGTAATCTTCTTCTCACCTGCAGTAACTGAGCCTCCAGGCGAATTTATGAAGAGCTTGATGTCCTTGGTAGGATCTTGAGCATCCAGCAACAAGAGCTGACTGATGATCACATCAGCTGTGAAATCATCGACCTAACAAAACCCCTCTCATGTCAGGAAACTCTAGCACTCTTAATGAACAAGAAAAAGGCCAACAAAAAAGCAACAACACTGCCACGAATTCGTCTCTTCTGCAGATAGAGAAAGAGAAGAAAAAAAAGAAGAAGGAGAGAGAGGGAAGAAAAGGAAGGGAAACTAGGATAAAACTCTCTCACCTGAGAACCTAAGAAAAGAATACGCTGTTGAAGGAGCATGGTGGAAGGATCCAAGTCCTGCAACCTCGGCAAAGGGGCTCCAAACCCCGAAACAACAGGCACCGGGAACTGCTGCTGCAACCCGGAAGAGCACCTTACCATGCCTACTACTGACCTGCTGCTGCTGCTGCTGCTGCTCCTTCTGCTGCTGCTCTTCGGTTCCCGTCTTTGCCATCTCTTCTTTGCTCTCAAACATATCCCTCCTCCTTCCACACAAACGTGCCTCACAGGAGAAGCTCCACAAACAAAGTACGCAGAAGGCGGCTTGTGTAAGACAAGCGAAATCGCCAGCGGTGACCCGACTAGGGCAGGCATTTGCTCAAACAATTCTTCCCCAAATTCAACCCCGCAACAAACCAACCGCTGCAGCAACTTCAGGGGCCTACTACAACATTAGTTCAAGCATGTGGATTCCAGAGCTTGAAAGGGATGAGGGATCCACAGCAACAAACAAAGCGAAGGCGTAGTTTTTCTTTTCCTTTCTCTCCTTACCCTTCTTCTTCCTCTTCTTCGTCGTCGCCGTCGTCGTCGTCGTCGTCTCTCTTCTGCATCTCTTTCTAGCAACGTAAAGTAACCCCAACCAAGCAGTGTGGGGATTCGAACCCACGACCACTTGCAAGGAGGTCACAAGGGATAGCCAGTAGGTTACTTGAGTTGCAAACTAATTAGCCCAAATTAGGTCCTATTCATTTTCTGTTAAGTGTAGGGGTGATGCCCTCAGCCCTGAGCATTACCAGAATAATGGGCCCATGCAAAGCAGAGCCAAGTTGGGCCCAATTCCAGTAATGCTCATGGCTGAGGGTGTTACACATGGTGTAAAAATCAACAGATTATTATTATTTTTTAAAACTTTTTTTCCTACAAAAGAGTAAATACAAAGTGGGGCATCTTGGAAAATGGAAATGGACCATGGGTTTTCCTGCTTTGTGAATATGGGTATTACAATAAGCAAAAAAATTGTAAAGAACTGGAGAAAACCCCTGAGTGCTTCGAGCAGGTAGCTCTTAGAAATATAATTGTAGTGCATATTTGGTAATGTTGCAAATATTCCATTGTGGAACTTTTGGCTTTAAAAAATTTAATAAATAAAAATTTGTCTATGTGTAATAAACAAATTTCATTACAAGTTGGTGACATATGCAAATTTACACCAACAAAAATTGGTGATATGTACAAATGATAATCTAAAGTATGGCTACAAAACATGTATTATATAGTTCTATGGCGATACACTATATAGTATGGAGACATCTGTGTGCTGAAATTTCTGAGACTACATGAGAAAAGACATTTTTCATCGTTGGGTTGTTGTTTCATAACAGGACATAAAACTTAAAACATAAGACTCCGAAACTAGGACACATCACTCAAACACACAAGATTCACAAATACAGTGTACACACACAAGCTCAAACATTGGACAATGGATAATACATATGACACTCCAAGACTTAAACCAAGACTCAAAGAGATAAAAAAAACTTTCAAACAAACTTAACAAATAGACTTTCAATGTTCAAGCAAATAGACAAATCTTCAAATTTCAAACAAAGTTATATAAACAGATAGACCTTCAAAATCCAATTAAAGTTAGATAAACATATTGACCTTCAAATTTTCAAACAGATTTAGATAGACATAAACTTAGATAGACACAAACAAAGACAAACTTAAACAAATTCAAATAGACATAAACCCAAATAGATTCATATAGACTTAGATAAAGACTCAAACAAACTCAAACTTAGACAAACACAATCTTAAATAGACATAGATTCATATTGATTCAAATAAAGACAAACTCAAATACAAAGACTTAATTGTAGACCTTAAAGATACAAACCTTTGAACTTAAACATAATAGCAAATCTTCAATGACAACTTAGACACAGTGGAAAACTTTCAAACAAGGTCCATTGTAAGGTAACATCATAACAACATCTTCAACTTCTAAATCAAACCTAATTTTACAACTTCCTTAATAAAAAAATCACCCAACTTTCGTCAAAAGCTATCATCATCAAGATGACACCTTAATCCATTTCCATTATAATATAATTCAAATCTCACCTAAGGTTTTGTTGCTTTTAGTCATTGTATTGTACATTGTATGGGAAGGTGTTCAAAATGTAGAAAGTTTAGAATACATCCCAACAATAGCATGTAGATGTTCACTAAGGTGGTTCCTCAACTTGGATTTCACGAAAAAAAGGGTGGAAAATGTTTATTCATCTTCCATTAACCCCAACACTTGAACAATTACAATATTTGTTAGTTTGAAAAAATTTGGGAATGAATGCCTTAAGATGTGAGAAGCTTCCAATGTCCACCAAAGTTGAAATTGACATGAAATGGAACCTCCATTGCAACAACAACATTAGATTTCATGGTAATCTTGAATATGTTAAATTATATCTCTAGATCATTTATGGATAAAATGGATGGACAAATCATATTCACCTCCAAGGATGTACTTGAGTCTAAAAGTTTGATGGGTTCCAAACCTCACTCAATGCAGTAATGAAACTTGATCAATATTAAATGACAATTGAAATTTTCTTTTGCATCATCTTGAAGCCAATATTGTGGATAACAAATTTTCTTAACGTCCATAATATGAAATCCTAGAAACCTTGAAGTTAATTCCAGAATCATTGAGTTTGCTGCAATTATAAATAAAACCACTCAAAAGACAAGTGATTACAAAACATTGAAAAAATAATCACCATTCAAAAGATCACACATTTTAAATTGTTCTTGTATGGAAAAAATTTAAATAGATGAAAACATGCCAATTTATTAGAATCTATTATTGATGAATGTATGTTGTAGAGTCCCATAACAAGCCAACAATAGGTGGGGGAGGTCCCGCCAAACATCTAAGATGATTAATAACAAAAATGTGAAAGACTAGAATTCCCATGTTTAGACCACATTTATTTTATTTTATTCAAGCAAACCTTCATATTCATAATCCAAGTGGCAAACCTTCAAAGCAATAGAAAAAAGGCAATTTACAAACATGTGTAAAAAAGGAAAATGTTTATTTAAACTATTAATGGTGGCTAAACCAACATGGCAGCACATACATTCGTCATCAACAAATTACAAATCTACAACAATAGCATCTATATATTTCATGGCATGATATTACATAGCAAATATTAATGGCTACAACATAATCACAAACAAAAAATCTTGTTTATGTGCAAATTTGATCAATGGATGGATAGTTTCCAACATGGACATCAAATCAAAAAGAGAAATGAACAAATTCACATCACAAAGAAGTTCGAAATTCACGTGAATAGTCATAAAAAATGGATTGTCTTCAACCATCTTTGCAATTAATGGCATGTGCATGGACATAACTTGGTTTGTTAAATTGAACATGTTAATTCAACATGTTTTTACATTCCGCAAAATATTGTTCCCTTGGCCTTCATAAAATCTACAAGCTTCAAAAATTCAAAATGCCTTTTCAGGCTATAGGAAAAATAGGAATAAAACGACTAAAACAAATCTTCTATGTGTTTCAACATGGCTTCAAACTCCAACATAGGTTAACCTTATTGTAATAAATACAAAATTGTAATAAATAGCTACCTCATTCTTCCTCTTTCCTTTTTCAAACCTCCTTGAATCACTTGTTTAGCAATGGAAATACAACTTTGTTAAGAATATGTTACCTCATTCTTGGCATGCTTGCATTTCTTGTTCATATAAAAGTCCCTTTCCTTCTTGCCCAAATGTGGCATATCTCAAATTGTTTTCATCTTTCCTACATGTTTATCAAATGTGTTAATAAAAGTTGGTGGAATGTTGACCCACATTTTAAAAACCATCCATGAATTCCCTTTGTGAATGTTTTCTAAGTTGATTGGACTTTAATCTTTGGTGTTTGGTTGTGCCCATTGCAACATGTATCATGTTCTGTAAACTATCTATGCACATTGTGAGTTTGTTTTGAAGGTTTTTGCTATATGTTATGTGAACACCATGGATTCAACAAATAATGTGAAGTGTTTAAAAAATAGTGTCCTACTTGTTTTCTTCAAGTTTAGTTGTAATCATGACAATGCATTTCCATTGGTGATCCCATTTAAATTTCAATCAATGTCATCTTCTGAAATAAACTTAAGTGGAAGCAAGGTTGAATCAAACCCAGAATCAAGGTGTAACAATCTTGTAGTGCAATTGGTGTGTTCGAGTGATTTGCTAACTTTCATTTTGCAATTCTTCAAAACGTGACGCACATTGCAATGTGCACAATTAGTCACCAAACTCCAAACTTTAGAAAGTTTAAAAAACACTCACAGATCACAAAGGAAATGTCAAATTAGTGAACAACACAAAGAAAAAAAATTGTCATTTCAAAGTTTGGTAACCACTTGCATTCGTAATTCAATTTGGTGATGGAAAATGTGCACCCCATTACTTCACATCACAATTCCACAAGATCCTCCACTCCCAACACTCATTGCTCAAAATGGCAATGGCTGCTCCATAATCACCACAAGAAATGGCAATAAAAGCTACTAACAAATTATGGTTTATTGGTGAAGGATCCATCATTCATGGAGTTGGTTGGCAATTGACTTAAAGAAAATAATGCAAGTTGGCAATGGGCTTTATGTCATAATGAATTAAAATAGATGATTTAGGTTAGGTTTCCATCGCATTGTGGTGATCTAATTATGTGAACTTAACTTGATATGGTGATTTATTTTTAAAATTTTCTTTTATTAAATTTTGCATGACATTTTTTTCCTTTGTTTTTTGACGATTTTTCACCAATAGAAAAAAGGCTGATGTGAAATCACCTTTGTTACACACAATCCAACATCTTAACAACTAATGGGTCTTATGTTTTGTCATAACAGGTGGCAAGCATTTTGAAAAGTGTAAAATGAAATGGATATTCTTCTTCTTTTTAATCATGAAATTATTATCTATTAAAAAATTAAACCAATTGCATTTTATGTTATATAAAACCCCTACAAGTTTTACCCTACATGTTCCAACAAAGGAAAGGTTTTGTAATGTAAATTGAAGGCACCTTACACAACACAATTTCCCACACCAAGGGAAGTAGGCATCTTAAGGGAAAAGCCCCCTAGGGTGAGGGCTTGAGGTGACCTAAAACATCAAATCACGGAGCGCATTGCTATCAATGTCTTCCACCTTGGGACTTAGGCTTATCTTCAATTCACAATCCAAAAGGAATTGATAGTAAGAGCCTTTCCCATACATCAATATTTCTTTTAAAATATAAAAAGAAGAGATTTATTATACCTTCTCCTTACAAGTGAGAGAGAAATTATGCCCACTTAAATAGATGGAACATCTTCACATTCTAAAGGACAAGGTGAATCACTCCTCCCCTTCTTATGTTCATTGCCTTGTGATCTATGTATGTTTAGGTTCATGATAATTTTGTCTTGTGGTGGAGAGATAGTAGTAATCTAAGTGGAATAGCTTTTGCATGGAAAGCAAACTTGAAAGTGTGTTAAGTAAGCAAATTCAATAGGTACTACCAATAATTCTCTTGTTAACTAGGCAACCCAAATTCCATTAGGTTCTCAGTGAATTTTGTTTTATGGCAAATTTTCACCATTCTGTGAAAAACATTTAAAAAAAAACATTCTGTCAAAAATTCCCTTCTTTTTGGGAAAAAAAATTCAAAAGGGGGGAAAAAAAAAAGATAAATTGCCAAAATCATCTAAAATGTGAAAAGGGTGCTTAACATTTTCTACTTTCATATTTTGAATATCATCAAATTTGGCTAAATTTACTTATGGATGATTGCCACTTAAGCAACATCACCCCAAAAAAAAAGGTTTAAGAAAATAATAATAATAATAATAATAATAAATTAAAAAAAGGGTGCTAGTAGGTAACTCTGTGTTTTAACTAGGCAAATGCAATTAAGTAGGTAGGTACTAGTCAGGGATGAAAGACATCACCAAAAAGGCAAAAGGGAATGTAAATACTGAGCCAGGCATGGATGAAAAGCCTTTCGTGGATGGATGGAGGTATATCCACAAACGGGGAAAAGGAAACAATGGGCCAAGAGCAACTTCAGTGCAGTGCTTGGCGTCGCTCGTAGCTATGGCGTTGGCGTCGTCCCTCTCTTCTCTCTCCTGTTTATCAATCTCCTCCGCTTCCTGCTCCGCTGCCTCGTCGCCATCGCAGCAGCGGAAGAAGTCTTTCATTTCGCCTCTCCCAAGTAAGTGAAAATTTTCAGAATTGTTTCGTATTATCTGTGAATTTTTTTGATGTGAAGGTGGGGTAAGAGAGAGGGAGAGAGAGATAGGGTTAGAGAAATTCGCAGTCTTCTTAGAATGGCTCTTGTTTTTTGCTTCTGAATTTTTTCAGTTTTGTGTGTGTGTGTGTGAGAGAGAGAGAGAGAGAGAGATAGGGTTAGAGAAATTCGCAGTCTTCTTAGAATGGCTCTTGTTTTTTGTTTCTGAATTTGTCCAGTTTTGTGTGTGTGTGTGTGTGTGAGAGAGAGAGAGATATATATATATAGAGAGAGAGAGGAAAAAAACCTTGAAATAGTTATGATTTCATGATTGTTTCAGGCTCTTTTGTCTATTTCCGAAGGTAATAGTGCTCCAGCTGAACCGAGTGACGTGCAGAGTTCTGTAAACTAAGGCTGTTAGGTTTTCTTCATGCACTCTATCTCTTGCTGACATGTCTGGTATGCATGGATAAGCATGTTACCAGGGCATTTTTTTGTGTCTTAAGGGTTTGTAGATGTGGACATTATGCAGGTTCCAGGGTGTTGTTCCTGAGAAGAGGAAAAGCATCATGTCAACTTGATGCTGAGAATGCTGTTGTCATCAGCACCAGTTCACTTGTTACTACCCCTTTGGTGGCACGGAAAGTGGTAACAGAAGAAAGAAATGTGGTGGTACGAGCAGCTGCAGAAGTGGTAGTAGCAACAGAAGCAGGTTCTGCAGCTGAGGCTCCTCCTGCAGATGGAATCAGTACTCTGTTGTCAGAAAGAGAGCTGCTGAAGCGGAAAGCCAAGAGGGCAGAGCTTCGGCGGAAGAGATTAGTGCGCAAGCGCAAGCTCAGAAAGAAAGGCAAATGGCCCCCTTCCAAAATGGCTAAACTCAAGAATGTGTAGATCAGTTTTTCTCCTGCACAATCTTAAAGACATTGTTAGGGTACTTTTAAGTCAGCAGGCACTCTCCTTTGCAAAATGTATTATGTGAGATGAAATTGACAATTTTCTTCCTCTAGCACAAATCAGCAGACTCTGTACCGTCCTTGAGGAATAACTGCCATTGTCATTTTGGACCATGTTAGCTGACAGAAACCCAGTGAACATCTTGAGTTTGCTGTGTGACCATTGCCAGTTTTGCTAGACCGACTCCATTGAGTGTTCTTGTGCATTTTATGTTGCATCAAATCAAGTTTTTCCCTTGTCTTTCCAAGATACAAAAATCAACCTTGCAAGGTTGTTTTGGTATCTTGGAGCACAAATGTCTTTTGTCAAATGCTGTCTTGATGACAGATTCACAATCCATATGATATGTTCAGATTCTTGCAGCTTTCTGAAATACAAACTCCAACGCACTTGTCATACAACTCCAAGAAACTCCCCATTAGTGCCCATTTAGGTGGGCATGTACTATGTTTGGAATAGTGGGCACAATACTCATGCACATACACTGTGTGTTGCTATAATGCAAGTTAGACTTGGATCCAAACTCTGTTGTCATCATCCTGTGAATGTGTAATTTATGCAGTCTACAATAGGCAATATGATTAGACTTCTGCTTTTAAAGACCTATGGGAAGTGACACATTGTGCATAGTGCTGATGAAGTGCAGATCTTCACCAAACTCTTATCACAATAGGGATCCAAAAATGAGAGAGGAGGCAAAGCAAAAAGATAGCAAACAAGATCAAGATGTGGTAGAAATGTCATAGCTGCCTTGGTAGATGGGGTGCCAAGGTAGACCCACATAGTACAAAGAGGTTGTGAGGATCATAGTTCAGTTGGATCTGATCTGTGGGGTTTGTTTCACCCTCTTGCAGAAGACATGCAAGATGATAGAGCTCTCAGGACATTCAAGTTCCTGAGGGGGAGCCAGGGAGTGAGAGCCTTCCACATCTGTTTTCTTGCAGACCTTTCTAGTGCAAAAGTCTCACATGTGTTGCTCGTGAAGGTCAATTGTCTGTGAAAGAAAAGAGAAGTAGCAACTTGGATGAACTCCGCACAAAAAGTTGCATAGTTTTGGGGTGTAAAACTTCAGTACCTGGGCAAACTCTGATTGCTGTTAGTCAGACCATACTACCTCCGTGCCAGTATTGATCTCTGCTCTATCTTTCTCACATTTTTTGTTTCTCATTTTATCTGAATTCTCTCACTTCCTTTTGTTGTGATCTTTCATTTTGTGTATTTGGCTTGGAGCTTCTTTTGATCTTTCCTATTTCTGCATTTGATTGAATACCTGGTGCTGCTGAAAATGCAAAAACAGGCTACGTATTGTGTGGCATGTACATTTGATAGTGTGTCTCACACTTGCATTTGACCTGATTCCTTATCCAACCTTTAGCTTGCCTTCAACTCGAGAAAATCCTGTTTTTCTGTGGTGAAAGCACACGCAGGTGGATCAAAATGGGTAATTGAAGGTCCATTTTAAAAGTTCAAATCCAACACATTTTTCAATAAAAACATTTAAATCATGTTAAAGTTGACCATTTTTTTTCCATGTCCAAGTTCATATCATCCTGATTTAAACATTTTTAAAAAAACTTTAAAAATATGAGCTTTGAAAAAAAAAATCAATTTAGATATTCAAATGAACTTTATGATTTTGAGATCTTCATTTTAAATCTTAAAAGGAATGAAAGACCTTTCTTACTTATTTTTTTCATCTGAAGTGTTATGATACTTCAATAATATGAAGTGATAAAAAATTGTAAGCATGTTCTTCAACTCCATTAAAAAGTAAAAAATTCATAATCATAATAAATTTGGACTATGTTATTGGATGTACCTTACATTGCAAAATTCATCTTGCCACAAACCCACTGTGTGATTTCTGTGTAAGGTTTGATGTCAAACACCCATTCCTCCTGTTGTTGCTGTTGCTCTCTGTGGAGCAAGCCAGCCAACAAGAGTTTTGGATTGTTTTGCTGAGACATTACTGAAGAGTTGGGCTGTTGGGAATGGGTGATGGAATGGTCAGGAACCTTAATGGGCTACGGAATCAGTGGCACTAGCCCTGCAGCAATTGGTGCAGTCAAAGCCGACAATGTTTTGATGCAGAGTGACCTCACTCCCAAGCATATGGATTATGGTGTTGCTCATTACATGCAAAGAAGACGCATCTCACCTACTCTCACTAATGTTGATTGGGTACTCAGACAATTGCTCCCAGTGAGGTTATAGTCAAAACCTGAGTCCCTTGTGTCTGTCATAATGCTCAAGCCTCTTCCTTTCCCATGACAACAAAATTGGATCATAAGAAAGTATATGTGAAGAAGCACAGAAGAATTATGGATGCAGATCTGCTTGGATTTGTGACCCAAAAGTCCTAAACTTTTCCTCAAGCTAAAATCTTGAAATGTTTTTTTTTCCCTTGTGCAGAACTGGTGGAGAGTAAGAGCTGAACTTCACAACATGATTGTTTCAGTTTTGGGTCCTTGATCATGGAAGTGGTTACTGGGGAAAAAACCATGAAAAGCCACAAGAATTGTATGGCAAATCTTTTTGCTTGCTTTTGGGAACAGTCCCATGGAAATTGTAATCGCTTCACCAAGTGGAAATGTGTCAATGAGATATGCTGAATCTCAGTCTTGTACTTCAAGTGGTCAGTAATATGTACCTAGGTATCAACAAGCAGGGTGGCAGTCATGGGTTTATGATTTAGGGTTTAGGGTTTTGACATCATCCAAGCTGTGAATTTTTTTTTGAAGGTGATGGTTTCATACTCATCTAGGGAGCCTGTGTTAAAACTCATTGATCCAGAACTCAGGCATCCACCCTTGTGGGAGGTGAAAAAGATTCTGGAGCTTGGAGTGATGTGAATGGAGGAGCATGCTTTCCTAAGACCTCAAATGCAGGATGTTGTCCAATACTTTGTGGACAAGGTTCTGATTACTAACCAATCAACCGACTTTGATAGCTTGTTTACAGACCTGGTCATCAACCCCTGGAATGACACTCTTTAGTTGCAAATCCCATCCTGCAGAGGCAGCAGCATTGGAAGGGTAGTAGCAGACTCCCTCTTGCCCAGCATCATAACTTCACCTACAATTGCAACCAGCAGCTAATAGCAATAATAATAACAGACTCTAACGATACTTTTCTCGTACAACTTTCAGCTGCTACTAGATTGGAAAAATCCTGGTGGGGAAGATGGGTGGGTGAGTCTTGTATCAACTATTCATTTTCTATTGCAAAACAATAGAAATACCAATGTACCCAAAAGCTCAATGTGATTGCAATCCTGACATTGTGAGACGAGCAAACACGTAAATATTCTTATATGTGTTGCAGAGAATTGCTTAGTCGACATGGTGCGGGTTTTTGTTTGTTTGTTTGTTTGTGTTTTTTTCTATTTTTTGATATCATGGTTTTGTTTCTCATCTTATTAGTCTGCAAGTGGTTATAACGTATTCAAATTTTTTTAGATCTTTGGATTTGTAGTCTTCTCTGGTGTTGAATTTTGAAGGTACTAGTCTACTCCTGGTATGGGGTCCAAGATTGATTTTTTTGGGTGGTATGAGGCAGATATATACATTTCCCCTAAGGTTCATTTTGTCACTAAATAATCCTTTAAATATTTACACTTTTTTTTTTTTTTGGTGAAAATAAGAAACCGAGGTGTTGAAAATCAACATAATTATTCATATGACAATATCATTGTAGATAACTGTAGATAATGAATAATAATAATTTTAAAAAATTGAATAGGAATTCATTTTTGAAAGAAAAAAAAAAATTGTTTTGTCAATGCAGAATTATAATTTATTGTTAGATTATGATTTGAATAATTTTCACTATTCATATGGCAATATCATAGTAGATAACTGTAAATCATGAAAAATAATAGTTTTTAAATTTTTAAATGAATTATTTTTTGAGAAAGCTTTCCTCATTCCTTAACCAAATTGAGCAATTTTTGTGTCATTGGACATGCAAACTGGTGGGCTACAAATGTTCTTTGAGCCTTAGAAGTAAAGGAGCAATGCAGAAAACACAAGAAGAGGATGAGTGACAGTTTGCTTCAAATTTTTTTTATAAAAAATAGCTCTAAATCTCTCTCTAATTCCAGCCCAATATCTTCTTCAATTTTAGTCTCCTTTGAATGATTCAAAACATGATGGGTGCATCAACTAGTGCTTTACACGAAACTTCTTTATACTCCAGAGATGAAAATGCAACAATCAAAGATTTTAAGCTCAAAATCCTAATGTGTTTTAATTCGCTCATCACCGAACACTTGAACTCCTTTAGACGAAACACCCTTTATTCTTCCCCAATCCTTTGTTGGATTGAGCAAGTTTTAGATAGGCCAGCAACCTGCCCAAGCACTGAACTCTCTCTTTCTAGAGTAGTACCAGTTTTTGAGTTCAATGGGCAGGGTTGAAAAAAAAGTAGATAACTAAACTTGGATGTGAGAAACATGTTTTGCAAGCACTGAACTCTCTTTCTAGAGTAGTCCCAGTGTTTTAGTTCAATGGGCAGGGTTGAAAAAAAAAGTAGATAACTAAACTTGGATGTGAGAAACATGTTTTGCTGGGTCACATACTGAACAACTGCTGGAGATGCTCAATCAGATCCAACAAATGCCAGCTCTTGGAAATGACTCTGATCTAGGCTAGGCCAAGCAGGCTCCCTTGTGAGCTGTTTACCAAATTTAGGTCATTTTGGTCTATTTGGGTTGGTCTCATCAGAAGGGCCAATGAAGGCAAGACTCGTATAACTCAGCACTTTCTTGCCTAGTCAGGAGAGAGCCAGGGTAAAGCAGGATAAAAATGTATGGAATACCTTTTGCTTGCTCAGTGTTATTTTGCCAAGCTGACTTTTCTTATGTGAGAGAGAGATCTAGACCAACTCATCCCAATAAACATGAGTTTTGGGCCAAAGTATGTTCCATTCTGAAGACCTGTAGTTAACCAAGGTTAGCAAGGTTAACATAGGAAATCCATATATTAAGAGAGGAGTTTGGTTTGTTGGGATGTGATCATCACTTAATAAACCCTCCGTAAGAACCTCCATGACGCCATGACTAATGTACCTAAAAGCACCCTTATTTGACAAAATCTGCAAGTGGGTGTTTTGGAAAGGGAAACACATGCAGATGCGAGTGTTTTGATTTTCAAAATGTCTCCAAGTTAGTTTGTTAAAGACATATTTAACTGTGATACCCGGCGGTTACCTGGATGGTACCTGTCAGGTATCAAGATTTTGTTTTAAATAAAATTTAAAAATTGTTGATTTTTATGCTAGGCAACAGCCCTTCCCTAGGGAACCACCAAGAGGTTTCGTAGTGTAATTTGAGGGTGACTTACACAGCACAATTTTCCATAATTTTGCACTATCAGATTTTGGGGTATATCGGTGTGATGTCTGGTTGGTCTCTTTGAGAATATGGTAGGTGCTCATACATGGTACCGAACTTTCCTTAGAGCAACTACCACCCATGTATTGTACAACAAACTTTGGATGAAAAAAAGTCAAAACATGCTGAGTCAAGTCCACCCATGTATTATTGTACAACAAACTTTGGATGAAAAAAGTCAAAACATGCTGAGTCAACTCCACCAATGAATTGTACAACAAACTTTGGATGAAAAAAAGTCAAAACATGCTGATTTGACTCAGCAAAATAAATTTTGGCCCAACATTTTTGCAGAGGATTCAGAGGAGAGCAAAAGGCACACCTAGATGAATTCATTGTCATTTGTGACATGGATGAAATTGACCAAAGCATGAAAAACATTTCACAACATGGATGAAAAACTACAACCATAGGGGGAAAAAAAAACTTGACCAACTTCTCACAATATCCATATTCATCACATTTGATGGAATTGACCAAAGCATCAAATTCATAGCATGGATGAAAAAAATGAAAAAAATTACATCCATGAAAGAAAAATGATCATCATCCATATTTCTATCATTTTATTTAGGTGACACCTTCATCCTTCCTCATACATACCTTACCTTACTTTGGGTGAGTCCCTAAACAAGTAGCTCATCACATAATGACTTTGCACCCTGCATGGAAAGGTTCAAACTTCAAACTACAAACTTTCCTCCGTGGATCTAGAACTTCTCATCTATGTGCATGCACTTCTATAGAACATGCTCATCCATCATATGCATACATAATATGTAAATGTCATTCGTATTGGGTCAAGTTTGAGCTAAAATGTTATGCCCAAATCGTACACCAATGCGGAATCTCCATCCTACGAGGAGAGTTAACAAATGTAGAATCGGCTTGTTCCTAGTGGTGAAACTATCCTTACTGCCTTGGTAGTTTCAACATTAATTATATTATTATTTTCAGAAACACTTGAATCCTGCAGTTGAGAAAAAAAAAATCATTGGATTAATCCAAGGTTATATAATTTTAATTCAAATATATATAATTAAATGTAATTCAGACTTATTAGGAATATTCAGATATTATTTATACCTATGATTTATGATTTTTCAAACTTTATTTTTCACAAAATGAAAAAAAAAAAGAAGAAACAATTATCAACAAGAAAATTATTCAAATTGAAATATACAATATATTTTTAGCAATATATATCCAACATGGGCCCCTATCCTTTGTGACTTTTGTTTACCCTTTGCTCACTTTTTTTTACCTTTAATGTGCCTTTCATATTCATGAAGGGAGTGAGGTTTTTAGTGCTAGTAATAATAATTGTGAAATATGATTTTTTTCATTAACATAATAACATCATATGGTTAATAACCTGGGCTTTGTATTCTTGTGTACTATGAGTGGATCAACTAATCAATTGATGATAAAAATGAATTGATTTTGTGGAAATAAACTTCCATTCAAACAAAAATATTGAATGACATTGCATACAACTTGAATTTGACTCAAATTAATTCAATTGAATTCTAATTAACTAAATTCAATTCAACAATTGGATCAATTTTTAATTTAATTTAAGAGAAATGGGATGCAAATTGGTGGAGAAAGTATTGAAATTTACTTCTGAACATGGTGTTGGAAAAAGAAATTTTAAAAAACACAAATCTAAAAAAACATTTTTCCATGTTTTTTTATTTGGGAATGTGTTAAACAAATTCCAATTTGGACTATCCAAGAAATGAATTACAACTTATGGAAGCTAAAATTGTCCTATCTGAACATCTTTGATGGATCTTCATCACTACGATTACATAGACAGCTTACAAAAACCATAGATTTTGAATAGATCTAGAAATTTGAAATTATGAGAAAAAAAAATTCAAATACCAAGAAATTATGAATGAAAATATTGGATTTTCAAGAATATTTTATTTGTTGAAATTATAATTTCAAAACTAACTAATTATTCAACAAAAAACATAGTTGTTGAAGTATGTAGTAAGGTAACCAAACCTAAAACAAACATTGCCCTTTTTCAAGAATCTACTTTTATGCTAAAAAGTGGAACTCATGGAACCTCAAATGGGCTAGTATTCAAAGTGACCAAATTAGGTTTAATCATGGCCACATATTTTCACGTCATGGACCAATTTAGTGGATTGATTATGTGCATTAAGAGTGAGATAAAGGTTCATGATTCAAAATTATTGGGATCTTATAGTAGGAGTGGCAATTGTTTAATGCCACATTTGAAATAGTACAACACATATTATCTTGCAAACATCATTAAATGCTTATTGTAATTCATGAATAAATTTATTATTTTGTTAATTTGATTGCCATGTAGATGTGGAATGAGTGTTATTGATCAAAATTCCTTCAATAATTGACATCATTTATGATACAAATTGGCCATTTTAGGTGCAAAGTGTGTGCATTTAGTTTTTACATGCACAATTGATACAAGACACAATGATGTTTAATGAAATGAACAAGAATTATAATCCAAGCTAGTTGTTTCAATTATTATTTAACACAAAGGTATAAAAACTACAAAATCCTAAAAGCTTTGATTGTTTAGAATCTAATTCTCTAAAACAAAAAAGGCCAAAATTTGAGTGTGCATAGTAGGTGGATTTGAATCCCCCGATTGAAATATTTGGTTAGTTGTTTCTTGTTGATTTGTCACTTAAGTTTAGAAGGTTGAATGTTCAAATGAGTCTAGGTTAATTGCAATCAAATCAACCAACATAGAATAGTGATGCAACAATTCTCTAAGTGATGACCCCAACTTTAATCATTAATAGCCAACTTTGTCAATGGACTCAAGGTCCTAACAATGTGAATCATGAGCAAGGTGAAAACTAAAATCAACCAAAACAACTCAACTAAGATCAAGCCAAACAAGTAGGCATGGTGGGATTGACACATTTCAACATTCAAATGAGGGGCATGTTGATGTTGTAGTTGGTGATCTAGGGTCAAGTGTTCATGATCTACCATTTTGATCTGGAAGGAAAGGAAAAACCTTGAACAAAAGAAAAAATAGAAATGATACATCATTGAATTCAACTATGGAGGTTATAATTGAAACTAGCTCCAAAATCCAAATTACAAGTTGGATTTTGGTGTACTAGTCACATCTTTGAAGAACCATATGTATGGAATAACACAATATGTAAAATAGGCAAATTTGGAATCCTACAAAAAGGAAGAGGAATCACTTATGCAATATGTGAAGAAGATGCAAACAATTAGTCATCCAATCACATTCATGCAACTATAATTAAAAGTGGTAGAAATTACATAGGAGAGGGCTACTAACATGTTGTTCTAAGTAGACCTTCAAGTGTGGGGATTCGCCTAATCAAGGCCTAAGTCTAGACCATCGTGGGGTGGCCCTTGCAGCAATGGTGAAACAACACCAAGGTGCATTTAGGTGCAAGAGCTATACCTTTCAAAATGGGAAATTCTTAGGTGGGGATGGTTCAAATGATTGAAGAAGTGTAATTTTAATATATCTTTACAAGTTCTCCAAGTTTCAAGGTCAATTGTGTGAAAAGATTGTGCCCAACAAAACTTAGTAAGAACCTATGATATGCACAAGTACTAGACAAGCTCATATTTGGAATTACAACAAATTTGGTGCACAAGCTAGTTGAAATGAAAGGGAGGGTCATGTTTTAACTAAAATTTTAACTTAGTTTTAGGTCGATGCATTCTATTACATTAGATGAAAAAAAATGGTTCTTGATTTTGATTCTTGCCCAAGGTTTCAAGGTCAATCATGTGAAAGGATTATGCCCAACAAACCTAGTAAGAGCCTATGATATGTGCAAGTAATAACCAAGCTCATATACAAAATTACAACAAATTTGGTGCACAAGCTAGTTGAAATTGGGGGGGGTGCAGGGGGAAGGGATTTTCTTGTTTTAATTAAGATCTTAACTTGGTTTTAGGTTGGTGCATTTTATTACATTAGATGAAAGAAAATGGTTCTTGATTTTGTCGTGCATAAATGAAGTAGGCAAATCCTTGCTTAACTTTTACTTATTCAAATATAAACAATTATGTTAACATTACATTAAGTAGTGTGAATATGTGATTACAATGGCTATGTAGCTGAAACATGGATGACTAGGAATATATTTTACAAATGGATTTCACATTTTATAGCATTTGTTCAAACTCAAGGAGGAAATTTGTGTTTAAATAATTGTCACTTATTTATTTTGGATAGTCACAAGTCACATGTGATGATAAATGTTGTGCACAAAGCTATGGGGGTGAGGATCAATCTAATCACTTTGCCATTACACACAAGCCATACATACAACCCCTTGATGTTGCATGTTTTAATCCTTTCCATATTGACTCCCAAATCTATGTGGATGTGCGGATGTTGGCCAATAAATGGAAAGGTGCTGTAAAAGAGGATTTAACATAATGGTTTCTTTGGTTCTAAAAAAAACTTTTAACTCACAAAACATATGTAGGGGGTTCAAAATTGGTGGCATTTGACCACTTCATCCAACTACTATGGTAAGAAAGATGCAATCTTCAAAATGATTCATGGAACCAAAAGTTAGCTTTCAAATGATTGATTTGCAAGTTGAAGAAGTTTTGGGTGAGTGCAACTTTATCATTAAACCCAATGTATGCCATTACTATGTTGAGATGCAAGCGTAGTTTGATGATTTGCATGAATGTAACACCTAGGGGGCTAGGTTCAAACATAACTCAAAGACACGTGATGAAAAAAAACTCCCTTGATTGTGATGAAACAAATAATAATATATGTGTGATGAAATGTGCAATGAGACATAAAATGAAAGGTGTGATGAAATGTGCATGAACTTGACAACACTAACGTCAATGACCACAATGCCTTCTTGTAACCACATTCATTGACTTTTAATATTTATCGAAGTTTCAACTAAATTGATGTGACAAGTTTTTGAAGAACCACTAATTGATTGCTTGAAAAAATCATGACGATTACGTCCTTATCCAACTTGAACAAAAACAAATACACAAGGAAATCACAACCAAGGAGAAAAAACATTGGAAAGAATTGATGATTGCATCAAAAGAGACTAAAAAGATTGAAAATTTTGGAAAAAAGAAAACAAAATGTCATTGAGTTGATGAGATAGTCGTGAAGTTTTTTTGATGACACGTAATTTGTAAAAGGTTGTGTTGAGGTTGGTGAAAAACTACATGTTGCAAGCCAAGTTCAAGTGCAATAGCCTATTGAACTCCATTTTGCAAAACCACATTTGTAATTTGCAAATCCAACATGAAAATGATAATTGAAAAATGGAAAGCCAAAAAAGAAGGTAAAAATTGTTCACACATTTTTATGTGTGGACTAATGTGGGTCCATCGTGCAAATCTTCACTCTACTCTTGTGGAGTGATCGTCTTGTTGTAGCCATTGAAATGGTGTAATGGTTCATGAAATGAGGTGAGAGGTTAAGTGTAAGTGTTGCAATTGTTTAGTTACATGTAACACGGGTTCAATTTTGCAACACCTAGTTATGTGTTTTGAGTGATGAGATCCTCATTAGAACAAAATTTCAATTTCTTTTGGGACCATAAACTATTTGTTTTAGGGCATTGGTGCAACGGTTTTCCAATCTTTTCACATAGTGCATTTGCAATTCTAGCGTAGGTGTTTCCAAAGGAATCTAATGGGTCAATATGGGAGGTCGGGGTTTAAAAGTATGAACCCAGATCATTAGATATGGGCCCTCTAAGTGCCCATAACAAGGGTCTATGAACTTGGACTTTGGAAATGCATATTTAATTGGAGGATGGATGGAAAATTTGGATGACAACTCTAATTGGGTACACATTCATTTGTTAATCAGAAAGTTTTTTTATTTCCATCCTGAACCCCTTCATTTTACTATGCTCTTTACCTCAAACTGTCCATGTAAGGTTAGGGTACCTTAGGGTTATGTATGACTCAACAATTTCATCCATGCCCCTACCATTAACCCTGGTCAAAAATGGGGGTCACCAAAGGCAACTAGAAATCATAGAACCGATCTCTTCTGCGCTTACTTGGTTCTAGAGTGTGTGTGCCCTAACAACAAGCATGGCAGCGACGAGGAGCATCGCCACCACCATCGCCACGCTTCACACCTCCTCTTCTGTTTCCGATCGTCCTTCTCCCTCGCGTGTTGTCTCTGCTGCTGCTGTTGCATTCTCTCCTCCACGGTATCATGCTCAATTGGGTCGGTTGCGAGCTTGGTCTTCTGCTGCTGCTTCTGTAGGAGGTCTTTCTTCGTCTGCTCCTTTCTTCTTGGGTGCCTTTGCAGACTCCATCATGTTGTTGCGCTTGGTTAGGGTTAGGATTTCTTCTTCTTCTCCTTCGTTGCGCTTTCGAGGTTTAGGTTTGCAGGCAATGGTGGCGGAGAGTAGGAGTGTGCAACAAGGGAGGAGTAGTGGGAGTAGTAGTACTAGTGTGATGATGACGGAGTTGTTGCCGAAAAAGCTGCAGGAGATAGTGAAGATGTTTGAGGCTGTTCCTGATCCTAGGTCCAAGTATGAGCAGCTTCTGCACTATGCCAAGCAATTAAAGCCTCTAGGGAAGGAGTATCTGACTCCCGAGAATAAGGTGCAGGGTTGTGTGTCGCAGGTGTGGGTGAGGCCGTCTGTCAAAGAAGATAAGCGCTTCTATTTTGAAGCAGAATCTGACTCCTTGCTTACTAAGGGTTTAGCGGCCCTTCTTGTTGAAGGACTGTCTGGTTCCACAGCTCAAGAGATTTTGGCAGTCACTCCTGACTTCATACAAGCACTGGGATTGAATCAAAGCTTGACTCCCTCACGCAGTAGTGGGTTTCTGAATATGCTCAAGTTGATGCAGAAGAAGACCTTGCAGCTTTACATGGAGTCGGAAGCCACTTCGTCAGGGTTGTCAAATTCTGTGATTTCAGTGCAAACCTCCTCCTCCTCCTCAGATTCTTCCAAGGACACCAAAACAGATTTGCACAAGATGCTAGAATCATCTCCTCCTGTGTTTGAAAAAAATTCCACCATGAGCTCTGGAGGAGTTGTCACCACTAAGAAGGCAGTTATTGAGGAAAAGCTGGAAGAGGCCTTAACCCCAACAGAGCTGGAGGTTGAGGATGTCTCATACCAGCATGCAGGTCACTCTGGAGTGGAGAGAGGAGCCACAGAAACGCATTTCAATGTGAAGGTGGTATCCGAGAGCTTTGAAGGAAGGAGTTTATTGAAGCGGCATCGTCTGGTGTATGATGTGCTCAAAGATGAGCTTCAGACTGGTGGTGTGCATGCTCTCTCCCTTATCACCAAAACCCCAAGAGAGGTTTCTGCTGCTGGCAAGACCTAATTAGGTACCTCATTTTTTTTCTTGATCTCAAACTACCATAAAAGCCCTAAAATCTGATTTTGCATTTTTAGTGAAGAAATGAATGTTCATGTGTAAAGCATTTGGTGTAGCCATCATCTGGCATGCTCTTTCTGCTACAGTTGGAACTCTTTCTACATCAGAAAATGTTTGTTGATGATCATCATAGGACCGTAAGCTTTGACCTCTAGACTAATCCAAGTTGAGATTCAAAGACATCTCTCTTGCAGTTAGGCATAATAGGTTGTAAGCCTGGCAACCAGCAGCAGCAGCAGAGGACTTTCAATTTAAATGTTTTCTAATTTCAAGCTTGTTATAAATGCAAATGCTCCCTGGCAGCTACTGAGATGGATAAGTGCATTTGTCCAACATGTGCTTAGCTTTGTTCAATGAGCACACAGAGCTGTTGTAATCTTACAGAGAGATTTTCATGTTTAAAAGTGCAGAGTGGAGAATTCATCTGTGCAATTACTATTTTCAAAAGTTTTGTTTTTAGTGAGTACCCACTATAGGTTTGCACTCTTGTTGCTTCCTAATGGCTTCAGTCTTGCTTGATCTATTGCAAACTTATTACCACACTCTGGTCCTTTCCATGTCCGCTCTGTTTTCTCGCCTGGCATGTGTGCATGTGGCACTTATGTTTGGCCATGATTCTATACAGCATGTGTGCATTACCCAACCCTTAGACAGAAGCCAGTGATGAGAAATCCAGGAATTACTGATTGTTATCCTTATACAGTTCCACTACAGCAAATGTACATATCATGATCTGCACCTGGTCATTGGGTAAACATAAACCCCATTGCTGTGCAGGGTTTGGTGTACGGTAATGCAATCACAGACACTGAATCTTCACCATGCTCTGCTTCAGCCTTAGAAGCCAGTGGTCTATCCTTCCATAGACCAGCAATACCCGGCAATCTCTGCCGCAACATCTCTAATTCTCTTAGTCTGGAACAACTCACATAACATCACAACAAACCCCATCTATGAGCTTTTCTGCTGGGATATCTACTGCTTTTGGAAACCCCTGAAGATGTAGCTACTTGTTTCAGTTTCTCACACCCATAAGAAAGGGGAGACAACACTCATCAGAAAGGAGGGAAGAAAAGTTTCTTTGTCAATCCTTTTCAGCAAAACAAACCCTCTAATTGAGCATGGTTACTATCCATCTCAGGACCAGAGCTGCACTGTTTTCAACTCTTGAATAACAAGTTATTGAACTAAACTGTTGAAGCAGTACCTGGCCTGTTATTGAGCAGAGCTGTGTTGCTGTAACTGTACCACCCTTATTCCTCAATAAATCTAAAATTGTAAAACTTGTGGAACCTACTAGGTACATTACAACCCTGTGGTACAGCACACCATCCACAGCCTCCAACAAATTGTTCCTCAGATTGTTCAGGGTCAAAACTGATTCTATGTCTTCGCACATAATCAAAGGCCGCTGGTTCAAGACATTCTCTCTGGCAAAAGGACCTAAGATAGCAGCTCAATCTTCCTACTCAATGGGCTCAGTATCACCCCTAATTTACACCCTTCTTATTAACCCAAAATTTCCACCTGCACAAGATCCTTAGGACTGTGCAAGCAGAGCCCCCCCAGATCAACAGCATGCTCTCCCAGTCTGGATTATGGGAAGTTAACGACAAAGCTCTACAAGTTGCATAAACCTTCAATTGGAGGGCATTCATTGAGGAAGCCCTGCAAGCTACTAATGCCTTCAGCTGAGAAGCTCCTCCGAACCCTTGGCCTCCATGCAGACCCCAGCCGGGGAGGCGGTTCCATTTTGAAGCACACTGTAACAACAGTGAGATTGTCACAAGAAGAGCGTTTCAAAGCTTCAGTAACCAGTTCCCTGGAGCAACGCTCTGGGTCATTGTGCTGCTGCAATTCCTTTCTCGCAAAATCCACAGCATTTTGGCTGGTGAAAACATCCCACAACCCATCACATCCAATGACTAGGAACTCATCATCCTCAGTTAGCACCACATGCTGCATCTCTGGCTCTGCACTCAAAGGACCTTCAACACCCTGCTCTTTCAGGCCCGTCATATGCCAGTCACCAATGGCCCGTGCAACTGCTAGCTGGCCATTCAAGTAGCCATCATCAACATATCCCCCTACCTTCTCAATGCGAAGCTTTTCCTTCAAGCATCCTGGTTTGTGGTCTCTTGACATCTCTACTGCCTTCCCCCTTCGGCACAAAACTGCCCGACAGTCCCCAGCATTTGCCACAAGCAAGTTCCTGCACAATTGCAAACAATTATTGGACTACAATCTTACATAAGCTACCCATACCTCTTTTCAAATGTTCAATGGACCAACCATCATCAGTCAAAACAGAACATAACCCAGATGAGTCCCCCATCCAATTGCAAAAGTGAAACATCAACAGTCCTCCATGGTCCCATATTCTTCTTTCCTACAGTCATGAGATGGGGTGAACCTGACCTTGGCATCAGATGCTTCAAGCTCTAACCATCTCCCATGAGACTACATGACTGGATAAGCAGGAACAAAATACTGAAACAAACCTTCCAGAAAGGAGTGCAGTGAGTGCAGTAGTTCCAGATGAGAGATCATGATCCACAGAGCATGCTTTAGCAAATGCATCATCCAAGCGCAAGAAAGCACTTTTCATAGCATCTTCAACAGCTGTTGGAAAAGCAACGTCATCAAGTATGTACTGCAGTACGTTTTCCTTCACATAAAATGCTGCATCCTTTCCTCCATGACCATCAAAGACCTGTTGTAAAATCAGCATTTCACATGGTCAGTGCTTGCATCCCCAAATTTCAAGATAACTGTCTGCAATCCAAATGACTGTAAAGACAGTCCAGCACACTGCATACTGGTCAGTGTCTAGCCATCATTTAGACCACAATGAAAATAATAACCTCCAAGACCCTACATGCCACAAGCAGGAGGATAAGCAGAAAGAAAACACCACAAAAAGACCAAAGCCTACAAACAAATACCCCCACTGGAACATCCACTTCCTAGTATTCCTAGCATCCATCCATCCAATATATTCAACATAAGTGATAGCAGCTTATTGCTGATTGTGTTGAGGAATACACTCAAATACACCTTGCCAACCACAATCACCCAAAAAGACTAGTCAACAAAAAAACCCTGTGCAACGACAAAACAGCTGGAACATGTCAGTCACTCACCCCATAGAAAGCACCCGATGTCTCAACACCACCTTCGGAGCTGAGATGTGTTTCCAGGTCATCTATGCGAACATGTGCATCTTCCATAACTGAGCGACCACCAGTGTCATACCACACTCCAGATCTATAGACAGGTTGGAACTCCAATTTCACACCTCCCTTGCCATTAAGACCAGCATCTTGGTCTTCCTGTACAACCTGCAAACATTTCCAAATGAAAGGTTTGTTAGCATCAAGAATTTGCCAACTTGAAGGGAAGGGCTTACACAGAAAGGAAAGGCATGAACAAAGTCCCTTTCTATCAAATGGAGCACAGAAGAGCAAGAGTGAATTTTTATCAAAATACAGAGTCTGAATCAGGAGTCACTACCTCAGAAACTAAAGCTCGGGTTACACAGCCCCTGATTGAAACTGCACTGGGCGCAGACATGGAACCCATCAGTGGCCGAGGGGGGCGGCCATCGTCACTGTCTTTGTCAACAACAATGTCTTTCCCCTTCAAAGCAGCAGACGAGTTTTTGTTGTTATCCACCACACTGCCATTCTCTTTCGGGTTGCCATCGTCCAAAGGGAGGGGCTTGTAAGCTCCATCTAAAGCGCTTACAGGTTGCGCAATTTCTGTGCCTGCTGCCATGCTTGCAGCTTCTTATAAGCATGTAGTTCTGTAGCCTTGGTCTTGATTTCCCCCCTTAGTGTTCAAAAGGGTATCGAAGCACTTTTTTCTTCCTGTTGGTCAGGTCGGGTCAGGTCAGTTCAACCTCCCTGCAAGATCACATGTAACCAATCAGTCTCAGAAACACAATCCAGAATTTACCTTCCCCTCTGCTATACTATTGTGACACAGAAAAAAAAATCCTTCCTACATGTGAAATCCTCGCAATCATCCCCTCCAAAAATCAGAACCCTACCACTCTTCTTCTTCTTCTTCTTCTTCTGTCTCCTCCTTTTCTCGCAGCAACAGACATGCACAAACCTCTGTGCGTTACCTGGCAATTAATGTCGACAGATTGATTGCCTGCCTCACACCAGAAGAGAACCAAGAGCCTAAAAGAAGGAAGGAACTCCACCGCCTAATGAACGCCAAACCCTAGATTGATTGATTAGGTACGCTCCGCTTGCTTGCTTCCTTTCCCGCTTGGTTCCAATAATGACACAAGACAAAACCACAACAAACTGCAGTCTCCCTTCTTTTTCTTTCTCACTCGCTTACGCGCCCTATCCTACATGCAACGCTGTTGTGTTGTAATCCACTCCACAGCAATCTTCTCTCTCCCAGCAAAAGAGCGCGTGCGCGCGAGCGACCGCGGACCTCAACACCTTCGCTCCCTGCCTGCCTTCCTGCCCGCTTGTTTGCGAAACCTAACTCTCTTGTGCCTCCAGAGCCAAAAGAAAAACTGCGAAAGTGCGAAAGAAAGTGAGGGTGGGTACGTGTGTATCTACCTGCCTACATACCTACCTACCTGTTTTGCTGGGTCGATGTTATGGCGAGGTAAATCAACAAATTTTTTTTTTAATTGGTGAAATTTCGCCAAATTTTGAAATTAAAAAATCAGTTTCTTCTGGCGAAACTGAAAATCAAAAACTCGAAAATGAAGTGAAGTGATTTCCGAGGTTTTCAATCGCCATGAAGTGAAAAATAGTAAAAATCACCAGATTTCTGTACCTATTTGGTTTTTAGTGTTTTAGCCCTAAATATAAAAAAGTTGATTATATCTTTCTGCATTTCATATGGTTTATAGCCATATTTGGCAAAATCTTCCAAAGGATGATCGCCATTTTTCTTACATCTTCATTTCGGATTGACATTGTCACTTAGCCTTACATAAAAAACGAAATTAAAAATCAAAAAAATTAAAATTTTAAAAATGAAATGATTTTTTAAGAGTTTCAATTCGCCATAAATGAAATTTAAAAAAAAACTCACCAGACTTCTGAAACTATTTGGTTTTTAGTATGTTGGCCACAAAAAAAAGAAAGTCGTTTAAACTTTTTTGGCATTTCATATTCTGGTTCATAGCCAGATTTGGCTAAATCTTCCTAAGGATGATCGCCATTTTTCCTACATCTTCCTGTGCATGACTATAAAAAAATACACTGAAAAATACACTTGGGTAGACCGTAGGATGAGTGGCCGCCCGCGCGCCCGCCCGCCCAACAACGACCTGTTCTCATATCCCAAAGCGTCATTCCACCGGGCGAGGAAAAAACAGGCTTCTCCAAGTGGGGGTTGGTTTTCATGTCCCCTTACCCGGTTTTGTCACGGGTAGGGGAGAGTTCATGCTTTTACGTATTGAACTCAGATGCCCCGCCGGTCGTGGACTCCAGGATTTGTTGTGCGCAGGCTCCGGGTGACCAGCGGCCACGCTCCCTGCCGAGAATCAGGGGGCTCATAAGCCTGAGTTTCTATTGGTCGCCGGTCTCCTATCTCCAAGCTTCCTATCCGCTTTGCGGCTGGCTTACTGTTGTTTGTCCTTTGCACGGAATGAAGGATTTTATTTTATTTTGACCGGGGAAATAACGGGCAGCCAGCCAGCCAGCCAGCTACCCACCCAGCCACCCTTGTAAGTCCAGGACCGTCCGATGTAAGTAGCAAGATATGCATGTACAGCCAGGATGTGTTCACGTCGACCGAGGTCACAAAAAGTGCAAAATCTGTAAGATTGCATAGGTACCATAAGTTCTGGTAGCGCCGTGATAGCCACGTGGCTTCTTCTGGTGCTTCGGAAGCGCTGCAAAATAATTCATCCAAAGTAGTTAGGTATTATTACAACTTGCCTCGTAAGCCAACTTGGATGTAAGCCATGTGTACTCCCGCCGACTTGTTGGTTCCTTGTTTCACACTAGGCAGTTCATTGGACCCAGTTATTTGAGATTTAAAGAGAAACCGCTGGATCCCACTATTTGCCTGCCTGGTGTGTGTGAAAAGGCCAGTTTTCTGTGTCTTTGAAAGATTCTTTCCGGATTTCTTCATGCTCTAGTTGTTTCTCTTTTGGTTTCTTTCCTCTTTTGCTTTGGTCTTATTGCTTTTGGACTTTCAGCATCTTGACAATTTGCTCAGCTTTTCTTTTCCTTCTTTCAACCCTTTTCTTTTTGGGGGGGGGGGGGAAATGAAATCCCCAGAAAAATTCTGGCCCGCTTGAACCAGCACCGATCAGTGCACCATGCAGGATGGATGATGTATGGACAGAAAAACATTTTTTCAGTTGTATTCCTTGTCCCACAATTAACCACAGTGGTTACCTATTTACTAACTATGCATATCCATCTACCTGGCCACCCAGTGCCTTATCTACCTACCTAACTACCATAGTAACCAATTACAATCCCTACCTAAATTAACCTATGACGCTTACTCGCTTACTTGGGTAGTTAGTTACCTTGGTAGGGGGAAGTTGGACAGTTTGGAGGATAGGTTAACCTCGGTAACTCAATTGTGGTTCATCCACATCTGACTGAGTCATTACAGGTTTCTGCATGAACCAGCAACCACCAATGCACCATGTAGGATGGATGATTTGTGGATGGGAAACATTTTTCACATTGTATTCTTGTCCCCTAACTAACCACAGTGGTTAGCTTTTTACTAATCATGCACATACATACATCTATCTACCCAGGCCTTGGGTGGACCAGCACCCACACTGGTACCAAGGTAAATATCCTGTCCTAAAGACTAAATCAAGGTCTCCGAGTCCAAATTCAACATTTCTTGAGTTGAATATGCACACTAAAATGATGAAACCCTCGCAAACTCCATTACACAAAACATGCAGCAAAAGAGGAAAAGAAGGGAAAAAGAAGAAAAAGACAGAGAGGACCCAATTAGCCTGAGCTAGAAGAGCAAAATCCAAAGTGCGTCAGAAAGGGGTGAAGGAACAAATCATGTTCTAGAGACTTCACTAGTTGCAAGAAGCATATTAAAAAGAGAGAGTGATGAGAAACCTGAAAGAGCATAAACTTAAAAGAATCCTCTCCTACAATGAACATTGCTTTTCAAAATAGAGGTGGGTTGAATTATTTGCAAAGCTATCAACACCCTCTACTTATAGAAAGTACACAAAATCAACAAAGGAAGGCCATTGGTGCCTCTTGTCGATCACACCATGTTTAGCACATTGATGAAAAAAATCATTCATTTATTTGTTTCAACCAAAAACCTCGATGGCAAAGGAAGAAACACATCCATTTGAGTGTCGATTGTGACAAAGTCTTTTCTTTGCTTGACTTGTTGCCATTGTTGTGATCACCTTGCGATATGAAACAACGCATAAAAATAAAATTTGTTCAAGTGAGATTAACAATGATAACATCAATCAAGGTGTAAATTCCATCAAAGCAATAACACAATGTCAACTTGCCAATGAAAAAATAATTTATAGACGGCAAGCAAGGGCTATGAAGGAAGGCAACGAGTTGTAAACAATAGAAAAGAAAGGATGAACTTCTTGAGGTGTTGCAGGTGGTAGGCCGAGTCACCAGAGGGCCTGGAGGTGTAAAAAAGGAAGAACAATAGTGATAGAAGGTTTGCAAATCTTACTAAGCAACATCTAGGGCATTGAACGTGCTATAGGACCAAGGAGAGTAGCTATTCTTGGGTTCTAACTATTTTTCATGATTCCTTTTGTCTATTTTCTCCTCCTACTCCTTGGATTAGATTAAACAAAAGAGGGTAGGTCTATTATTGGACAACAATCCTTTACCTTCCTCATTTCTCTTTGTATGACTCCTTATCTATTATCCAAATAGTTGTAATAAAATAAGCTAATGTAGGTAGTTATTTTGAGTAGTATTTTGAGGAATAATAAGGTGTTGACCTTGTCCCCCTAGTCTTACCTCCTAAAGGACAATAATGATTGGGGGTCACAATTTCACCCCATAACAAACATTCTTGACAAAAATTGACATATGTGACACACATATGGAAAAGCAATGACCTCTGTAAAAACAGTTGTAAAACATATTAAAAAACAACCAAATTTACCTTGGAGTTGAAAAAATTAGTAAATGAAATCTATTTGAAACCAAAAATATAATAAAATATTATTTGTGGTACAAGGTTTGAAGGGAGGTGAATAAGTTCAATATTTTCATGTTTATAGCTTTTAAAAATTGAACATCGAACAAAAGATATGGGATAAAAGTTTTTTTTTTCTAGTACAACTTGAAGTAAGAAAAATGGACATTTAGAGAAAGCAAAAAATACATAAAAATAGGCAAACCTTCACCACCACACTCAAGAAACAACCCTTTAACAAGGAAAAAATACATTTTAAAGCCACCCACCCCAAACCACTTCCCTCAACCCAACCCTTCTCCTTCACTTTCCTTAAATTTCCACCTATAGCTTTAAAATCCCACCTCACCCAGTTTTAGAAGGGACATTTTAGAAGGGACAAAACCTACACCTAGACCCATAACCTTATCCATTAAACTCATTTTTTATTCTTTCCCCCCTATACCCGCTCAAAATGGGCTCCCACAATGCTTATATGTAGGATAAAGCCAACAAACAAGTTTCTTTGATAAATAAATATGAAAGCTTTGAAGAGCAAGGCCTTTGGGTAAGCAAGGCTTCTTTGGTTGGGTAATGCCATGATCCAATAGACTTCATATCAAGCTCAATGCCCTTGATTGAGGCAATGCAGTTCCATGGATGGCCATGATTATTTGATAAGTATAAGTTTTTTCATATGTATAAAAGCTAGCACCAAGCAATTGAATTGTGTATTATAACACACCATACCCTAATTAAAAGATCTTTTGGAAGACTTTAAATGTATTGTTTGGTGTAGGACATTGCATCACATATGGTATTATGCCATATATATTCAAAAACACATGTCTATATATACTATCAAAGAAATAAACATCTTTTAGACTTATGGACATCGATGAATGATGTGTTCCATTTAAGAGTTCCATTTTATATTTTCTTCTTTGTTGGGAATTACTCACCCATCCCTCACTAAAACATTTTGGAAGAACATGACCATCCATCATTCAATTGGCACTTTATATTGTACTATCATAGGTATTTGCTCACCTGTTTTGATATTGTTTGACCATTTGGTTGTAAAAGTGTTCATGTTAATGGAGGCATTTGGTGGTATAGTTGGATTGCCCCAACATATGAAACATGACATTGGGCTCATGCCATGCTTTGAATCCATGTTTCAATGTTGGGTTTTTTTTTCTAAAAAAATTGAAATATTAAATTTATAACAATCAAAATATCAAAACACAAGAAGCAAGTACTACAAAAAAACAAAAATAAATCATAAACATTAGTAAGCAAAGATGAACAAGCAATGAAATTCATATTAAATGCAATATAAAATTTTCAAATACTAAACTTACAACAATTAAAATTTTAAATGAAAACTTACAATTACTAAAGAAAAACTTTCTACAAGAAAATAAACATTAGTAAGAAAATTTTATAAAATAACAAACAACTCAATGACAAACAAAAAAACAAAAAAAAGATCAACAAGCAAAACAAAACAAAAAAACACAAGTAAACAAAATAGAACAAACAAAATTAATAAGAAAGAAAACCAAAAAACTATCTAACCAAAAAGTATGAAACTCACAAGCAAAACAACAAGCAAGTAAAACAACCAACAAGCAAAATGAACAAGTGAAACCAAGCAGCAAAACAACAAACAAATAAAACCAAAATGAAAAACAATAATCACGCAAATCAAATAGTAAAAAATAAAAAATTGAAATTTACAAACTTGTGGAAAAGGTGGGCACCATGTTCCAACAACTCAAAATATGGCACCTCAAAGCTTGGATTCAAAAAAAAAAAAAACCCCAACCAACTTTGAAACATCAATTTAAAACATGGCACAAGCAAGGTGCCATGTTTCATATGTTTGGGGGCAACTTGACTATACTACCAAATGCTGCCAGTGTTGTGTAGGAATTTACGACATGTCAATCAAATGTAGAGGGTTCATGTGTGAGAAGTGATGTTTCATGTGTTTGCAACAAAGGTGTTTCTTTTGTTTTCTCTCTCTCAAGGAAACATTAGAAAGGTTGCCCCATGAATGCCAATCAATTAATTTTTAAAAAAAAATTAAGATTTTTTTCTCAAATGGAAATTCAATTCATTTTCGATCTCACTAGCACCTTCCACTAGTACCTTGAGTAATACCTTCATGTTTTTGAATAGCTCTTATTAGAGTTAGCTAATATTTAGCAAGGGAAATGTAAAATTTGCACTCAAATGGGGGTATTTATAAAATTCAAAAACAACCCCAGAAAATTGGGATTTTTACTAGTTTGGGTAGGTTTAGGTCTAAGTTATAGGTTAATTTCTAAGGTCTTTAGATCATAAGTTTTCAATGTTGTTGAAATTGTCATTGGAACCTAATGGGGATATTTAACCTCTTTTCAAAATTAAATTACGACATGAACATTTGGTGTCACCCCATTTTAAATAGGTTTGAGTTCTCTAAGTATATAAGAACACCTTTAATATATATATATATATATAAACTTGACCTTATGTTTTAGGCAAGTTATTACATTTATGATTGATTATACATAATTAATATTATATAACATTTATATGAAAATGTATGCAATAGTTGAACAAACTAATAATACACTTGTTTTTAATAATTTAGTTGTTCATAAGGGAGACGGAATGGGGAGCTAATTTTAGATCGGATTGATTCTAAATTCTTTGTGAAAATGACCTAAACCAAAGGTTTTTAGAAGTCCAGAGTTCAATAATATTGACTAGATTCAAGGTTTCATAGAAAATAAATTAACAAGGGGTAAGTGACACTGTGGCCTTGCCATTTACATTAAAAAGTATCTTAAGGCAAAAGAAGAATTATGAAAACTCAAATATGTCATCATGCAAAAATATAATCTTCCCAAAAACAAAAACCCCCCCCCCCCAAAAGAAACCAAAATCCTTCAAGATATTATAACTCAATAACTAATCTCAAGTTTCAACACAATCCAAAATATCATCTTTCAAAAAATCCTCATAAAAAAAAAAAGACCTATTATTTATTACCTAGGGGCCAAAATCCCTTAAGCTACTATACTTTATAATGCATCTAAACACAATATCCTTGCCTTGGTAGTAAGCAAGGCCAATAAAAATAAAAATTAGAATAGGGACCAAAGGTTTCATTTGAAATCACGAACTAAACAACACGGGTTTTTAGTTTTTACCATGATACTAGTGTAAGTGCTGGTTCACCCAAGGCACATCAGGGTTTAGGGTTTATGGTTTAGGACAAGAAACGTGTTTACTGTATTTTATCGGGCAGCCCGAGTCAAATGGAACTGAGAAAATAATAGAGATATCCGTAAAGTCAGGAAAAGAAAGGGTGAGTACCCCGAGTTTGGTCAGACACAGGGTGAGATTGAAAAAAAAAACCTGCAAAAAAGTACATTAGCATTCAAGGGGGGGGGTGAAACTCAGAAAACCATCAATTTTTGATGGTTTCCTGAGTTTCACCTTGTCTTTCTTTCTTCTTGAGCGCCTCCACTGCTGCTACATAGATTTTCACTGCTCCTACCTGTACAGCTACTATAATTCCTCTCGAACCTTGTGCATTAAACGCTGAGATTCAGCATTTCGCACTGAGTTTCAGCATTTCATACTGAGATTTCCTTACTTTACGGATACCACTGAAAGAGGGGTTAGGGGGTGAAAGACAGGGTGAAGACAGGGTGACTTTACAGACTTCTTTAATGCCTAAAAGAAATTCACGGAACCTCCTCCTAGAGACCCTCCCCCAAATACAAAGCAACAAAGGGGTGGTGGGGCTGTTGCACCGTATCACAAAAATCTGCATTCCATCTTTTGGTGAAGCAAAAATCCAATAGGAAATCTAGCACGCCTTCTCTTCCAGGTAAACGGCTACCCTCACAATCCCTACTAACCAATGACAATGACTGACGAATGGTGGCGACTCGAAAGCCCCATGGAAGCTTTGGTAGACTTAGTGTCTTTAAGCATAGAAACTGGTGTTTGGTGTTTCTCTCTTTTCTTTCAATGAAAGAACTAACTCGTGGGTAAGGGTCGGGTATATGGGACCCTTCAGGAGCCGTTCTAAAAAAATGTTGAAAAAAGGATGGATTTCGAATCATAATCGGTTTTTGGACAAGGGGGACAGCAGCACCCTATAGTGGATGACTGCATGCTGGTTAGAACCAGTGTTGGTCAGTTGTGGAGAAATCAACCGGTTATCAACAAGGGTTCAAGGGTAGGATATTCATAACCTACTTGTTGGGTTTGGTTTAAATGACTAAGAACGGGGAGAATAACTGACCCAGCCTGGTATGTGTTTTGTAGAGACTCAAGAGGACCCTTATGTATAACAGTGGGACGTTACCCAAAAAATAACCAAGTAAATTGAGAATTGGGGTTATTAATTTGATGGTCCAATTGATAATTATTGAGTTTACATATTTAATTTTTAAAAATATATTGATACCCTGTGTGATCCAACATTAAAATTTATTTGAAAAAAAAAAAAAGGGACTTACTAGACTGATTATGAAAAGAAAAATCAACACGTAGTTGGAATGGCATAACTTGTCTCCACTATTTCAGCTCACATGGGATTGGGCTGACGGCCACAACTTGCATCCAGTCACAGGGCATAAATCACATGAAAAGGGCTTTCAAGAGCTGGTTATGTCTGGTATCTGGTTTGAGGCCACTGGCTACCATACATAATCTCATCACTCCTGAGGCTTGGTTACATGTGATAACCCATGATGATAACCCATGACCCGTAGTAGCTGGTCACGTAATTCATAACTGTGATTTTGAAACAAACTCAAACAACCCATAATATAACCTACGTTGAACCCAAATGGTTCTTTGCCAGTTCTTTCTTTAAAACCCACTAGTTCTTTAAAAAAAATTCAAAACCCCAAAACCCAAGGTTATAAGTTATATAACAAAATGCACAAGAATTGCCTAACACTGGTAAACACCTATACACATGTTGCACTAGGGAAGTTGTCCAAAAAAATTCATCACCCAAAAAGTGAGAGAGTGTGTGTGTGTGTGTGTGTGTCTCTCTCTCTCTCTCTCTCTCTCCCCTTCTCACTTGGGTTTACAACTTATAACCAAGAAGGATACTTGGGGGAATTTTGCATCTGTATGTGTCCCACTCAAAAGAAGGGCCATCACTCTATCTACAGTAAGTGTGTTACTGAGAGCCTATCAGTTTTTTAGTGGCCAGGAACCACGCTCTCGCTGTTCAGGCTTCAAAGCATATTCCTAAATCATGGATCAAATTGTCACGCCAAGAAGACCCCACCAAATCCTACTTGATACAAGGAAGCGCAGCACAACGCCACCAATGAATGAATCGAGACTTTGTCCCATCCTAAGTGTCGGATATGCAATGTACTCCCCCCTCCCATGTGCCATAACATGGGGTGGGTTTCTCTAGCAAACATCTTGTTGTTGATAGAACCAACATTTTACATTGTACCATATGACTTGGGGTTTGAGCTTCCCACCTTTCTCCTTGGTTTGTGGGTTGGAAAGAAGTGAGGGTGGTTTAAGTGGGTCCCAACGAAAAAAGTGAAGAGTGGGGTAGTAGGCACTTTACTTTTGTCAAAAAGAGCTGTTCATTGCTAAGCTTGTCATCCACTAGCTCCACTATCCCAACTATTTGAGAGATGTCCTTTCGCCCACTAAGTCCATTATGCCAACCAGTTGGAAGGTGTCCTTTTGAACCTCAACCACTAGGCTCACTTCAGGTAGTTGTGTTCCCAATGCCCAAAAAGAAATTCAGGGCCCCACTATCATTTGTGATGTGAGTGCTTGACATTCCATTTCTGGCCAATTCTTCTTCCTCTTGCATAAGCCCAGGAGAACTCATGTCATGATGCTCTCCTTACATATCTTATCAGGTGTATGAGGGTTGTTTATTATTATTATTATTATTGGGAACTAAAGAGTTTCCCTGGATTTATTCCAATGGTTTTCACAATTTTGGACAAACCCTCTTGATCGCTAACATGGATACAAATAAGCTTCGCATTGCATTGCAAGGAGCAAAATTGAATGGTATCATTTAACTTAGCTTATATTCTTGTGGGCAATTGTGTAAAAAAATGAGGATGATTTAAATTTTAAAAAAAAAATCCAATGCAAATCACATGGAGAAGTTTCCTTTGTGTATATGGACTCTGGAGGGCACATTATATATTTGAATATCACTCCTAAAAAATAGGTGGAATTTTAGACTTCCTTCTTAAGAGTGACATGATCTTTGACCTACGGATAGGTGTAAGATTGCCGAATTCTTAAGGAGTGGGCTTTTTGAACCCTCACCCTCTTACACCTTGTGATTGGCATATGTGTATTTACATGATAATGTTTGCCTTGTGCTTTAGAGTGGTTAAATCCAATGGGTAGGGGACATTCCCAAAATAAGGGGCCAAGAATGGTCTAAATAATGGACCCACACCCATATTTTATCCTCCACAAAAGGTCCACTTGGACTTGGCAGCTTCATCCTTGTCAAAATCACAAATACTACATGCCATTCATTATTATATTTATCCTTTTTTGTCCCTCATTTGTTTGCAAAGTTGGTGATCATTTGTCAAGCACACCTATTGGTACTAGGATATGCACTACAATGAATGAAAGGAAAATAATTTGTCAAGCATATCAACGAGACTAGGACATCTTGCACATACAACTAGGGTTACAAGCCATATCCGTCCAAGATTCAAATGAAAATTCAAAAACACACCAACAAATGGAAACCCTCATGGTTTAGATGCAAGAGTTTTGTCAAGGAGCTTTTCATTTTCATAGCGTCTACCAGCGTACTTTCACTTTACTAATAACCTTTCTGTCTAAATATGTACAATGTTTCTACCTTTGGTTTTGAGATGGTGGCATCAAGCACCATAGTTGCCTGGACATAATAATAACTATGAATTTGCACATTTAGAATCACCAACTACTCAAGGCAGCGAAGAGCTTTATGATTTTCTAAGAGTAAACACTTAATAACATAAAAAGTTTAATAACTGCAAGAATGGATGTCAAACCATACTTTGAGCACGATTTTTGATACACTAGTTGAAGCAAGGTTTTAAGTGTTTGCTATTCACCATCCCAGACTAAATTTTTTGAGTGAGGTTGGAGAAGAGTAATCAACTAAACTTCGATGTGAGGTATATTTTTGCAGGGTCACATACTAAGCACAACTGGAGATGCTCTTAGATATTGAGTAGGAGGTTTGCATTCCAATCCAAATATCCTTATTACACTGCTAAACATTTTGAACACGTATGGTGATTCCACATGTATAGGCTTCTTGAAAGATCCACAAGCCAAAGCATCTGTGAAAAAAAGGAAAAAACAATGTCCTCTCTGAATTCACAACACATTTTGTTGCCTATCAAGTGGCCTGAACTTCAAATCACTTTGTCAAAAGTCATTTGAAATGTTTGTTCCATAAAGCCAGAATTCTGATAGGAGGGGTCCTCAAAGGAGTGCACTGCAAACAATTGCACATCTTTCCTGGCTAAACAGCAGAATACAGTCATTGCTACAATATTTCTGCCACTTGTTTAACAAGTGCACTGAACCAAAAAAAGAATACAGTGGATTCAGGGTCAAGCAAATTGCATGACAAAGGAATTCACATCATCCAGTTCAAAGTAAAGTTTTTCTCTACTTTACTACATGGAGAATGTCCACGGAGTCAACTCAATCTTCAAGAGCTGTCCATCCCTGCAGATCAACAGCCACATACAAAATTTCTCTGAGAAAAACTGTGAGCAGCAAATTAGGCCCATAATAAGCTTTTGGGGCTGACTAGCTGACATATGTCTTCTTGATTGTACATCAACAGCCCAGTTGTATTGCATAATAAGCTGCCTGTTATGTCATTCAGTGTGGAGACAAGTGATCCATATCCATTCTGCATATGGATGAAATGTGATCTGCATCCACCTGTTGAGCAGCTTACGGATGGAAAGGACACTGATTATGTCCTGTAATACACTTGAGGCTGTTGGTTACCGGAAGTAGCCATTGTGCTCTCATGCCTCAGCTATTGCTTGTAACCAGCAGCCTCTCACTGGTTACATAGTCCAAATGGAAGCACACCCAAAAGCCACAATTTGGATGCCCAAGAACAATGGCAACTTACATGTCTGTTGTGGAACTCCTCCAGTAAGTTAACTCTCCATCTGCACAAGCAAGTTGGGAATCACTGTGTGAACAGACTCCACTGATGAAGACACAGAATCCAGACAGGTAGGTTAACACAGGAATTTATGAGCATGGCTAAAAATGAGATTAGTTACCTGCCTTTTATTCTGACAATACTACTGCAGCTCTTTTAACTAATATGTTGCAAATGAAGGAAACATATGTTGCACTTTGTTAAAATTTGACATAGCCTGATTAATGAAAGAAAGTGCATCACAATTCCCAAATCACTCATTTCAGTGAAGACCTAGATCTTTCAAAACGCATGCCAGAATTACCTTAGGGATCTGAGAAAGCATGAATTTGGGAAATGTCGCTGGAATTAAAAGATCATGCATCAGAGTCATGGAAGTAAGGAACATTCAGGACCATCAAAATAGATGGAATCTGTTCTCTGACAGAATGAGTCATCATAGCATGCTGAAAATTACCACATCACATTCACAACATCTAAACCATTGCTGGGCAGATCAGCAGGTGGCTTCACTTCTTACTGAATTTTAAAAAAAAAAAAAAAACAAGAAAAAACATGCAATGCACCTCACAAAGGGGGCTGCAGAGTTTAGCATATGTACCACTAGGGCTAAGTTCAAAGGAGACACAAACTTTGGATCAATGAGAATCACACAAATATACCAATGATAGACAGTGCTCTGCACTTTGCAACATGCATCAGAGTATTGTCAATTTGACAGCATTGGCAGATAATTTGATAAAAAAACACTGCCTCTGCTCTTCCTATAAATTTCTGATATCACTTGCATGCTGGTGTACACAGATAGCAAATTCTCTTCCATTCCAGACCAAAGAGTCTTAACCTAACCTGATATTTGCACATAACAGCTGTTAAACTAGCACATTATTGGGAAAAATAAGAACAGCAGGGTACAACTGTTTTCCTGAAAGATGCATCCATAATAAACATTGCAGAGAAAAGCCTCCACAGTAACACTTTGAAGGCAGCTATTCTGTCAGTTCTGGCCAAACCAAATGGAACACAACAAGCATGTCTGTGCTCAAGATCTTGAGAGTATCACTCACAAAATATAATACCATGACTAGCTGCCATTTCTCCTCAATTGATTTCAACAGATCTTGAAGGTGGGTGCTGTGAATAGTGTAAAACTATCTGCTATAAAAGTTCAGGAAAAAAATTATTCAGGAACAAAAGTCTGCAGTCTGGGTCTCTGTTGCATTTCTGGAAGCAATCGCAAGACTGGGTCATGAACTCGTCTAACTCTCAAGGGGATATGGCTAATAAACAAACTCAAACAACGGGTGTATCCTCGTTCAAGCTGCAACAAGATTGTGAAGGTAAGCTTCATCTCTATTCAGTTTGCTCCAAACATGCATCTAAGCCCTAGGGTGATTTGGTCCTAACATCAGGAGACCTAAAACCCTAGACCCTAAACCAGACTCCATCCAGAAACAGTCAACAACAGCATAGTCTTATGGCATTATTTCTGATCGTGCAAGCAAAACACAAGACTAGAGTTGCGCAAGGTGAAAATGGAGAATACCTTGAAAGTGATAAAAGCGATTTACACGAAGTTTTCGGTCAAGCAGAGAGTCCCCGTTAGCTACTATCTCCTCCTCACCAGGAATACCGACAGACCCAAATCCAATTCTGATTTCGATCATTGTAATCTTATAACACAACTTGAGCTTACTCTCTGCTCGGGATCATCTGCTGCCACTGCTCAGTTCTCCACCTCTTCTGCCTCCTTCGGATTTCGAGAAAAAACGTATTGCTTTTCATACTGCGATTCTTCTCTTCAATGTCTTGCCCCTGCACTGGCGTCGAGACCATCCACTCCTCCATTTGCACCCTCATCTTCCTCTCTTCAGATTGAACAAAGGCAACCACACAACTCCAAAAGACAGAAGAATTCTTCAGCAGGATACTGCCTGCAGTCGGATCGAGAAAGATGCTCTAGAATGAGGGCGACCGCCGCAGCCTTCAGCTGCGTTTCCAGTTTGTCTTTAGGGTTTAAAGTCAAATGGATTTAGGTCTTCCCGTTTCGTTTTTAGGGTTTAAGCCTCAAATGGGGTTTAGGTTCGTTTTTAGGGTTTAAAACAAATTGGTTTATGTATTCAAGGTTGGGTTTTAGGGTGTAAGAGCATCTCCACCCCACTGCAGGGGACACTCTTGATATTAAATTTGGCAATAGGATATGTAAATTTTTTTTGTTGTGCATTAAATATGACAAAAATGTCAAGGCCATGAGGGATCCCTTTTTTTTTTAAAAAATTGTTATGATTTTGATTAGTGATAAAGATTGATTTAAATATAAAACTTAAATGATCTTTTACAGTTTAAAATGAAAATTTTAATGTTTATGGATGTGGACATTAAATATTAAATGTTAATTTTTTTTTAAAAAAAGTGTAGTTTACACTTGTGAAGTGGAAATCAGACTGACATGATTTAGGTTTTCTCATTCCATAATGGCCTTGGTGAACATGCATAATGTATTTTCAGGGCATCTTACGACGCATAATTTTCTCACCAAACCTGAAGTAGGAGATTTCCTGTAATAAAAAAAACATGGAATTTTTTTTCATAAATTAATTTGGACCATCGTTGTTATGTATGGAAAGTTTATGTAAGTGCATATGAGCCATTAATCATTATGCATGGGAAGGCACTAATATTATGTGTTCCCTATACTTCAAAGACTTTTAGGCTGATTTTTGTATTGTAGTTGGAGGTGTTGGATATCAACATCTTATAAGTTATTTTAAGTTTTAAATATTTGTGCTTTATGCATTTAAATATTTTGGAATCTATGAGTCTCTTGACTTTAACTTAGTTAAGTAACCCATTGAAAGAGATGTTCACTTTAGTTATGATGGAGTTAATATTTGCATGGGATGATAACCTTGTGCATGTATTTTTGCATGTGATATTAAAGAAAGTAATATGTGCATGTGAGGTGTTCAACTCTGATTAGGAGTAACCCAAAGCTTGAGAATTAATTGTAAAGTTTATAGCAAAATGTGTCACCTTATGATTGGGTGGAGACTTAAAGAGTACATTATAAAATTTGTGTTTTACTCATCTTTGTTATCTTATTGTTCCACTCTCAATTTTCAACTTACAAGAGGGCATTACAAGGTCAAAATTTTCTTTACAAAAGGTTGTGATTAATCCAGGCCTCATAAGTTTTGAGATTTGCTAAAAATAGCCACCGAGATCTCAAAGTCAAGTCCGTTGCAGTCTCAAAACTAACAAAGTTATGCGAGATCACCAGAATGACCAGCAAGAACGCGACCTCGTTCCAGAAGGCGCACGCGTTGGACTTCGCCTTCAAGATCGTCTTGATAGACGTTCATGGTGACATCACGGTCCGGTGCTTGTTCTGCTTGTACTAGGGCCGAGATGTGGTCGAGGTCGGCATCGCGGGGCAGAAGCGTAAGTAGCGCAACAACATCAAATATTTCACGAAGCCGTCCTCCTCGTTCAAGTACCTTAGTCACCACGAAAGGCAGCACACGGCATCGTGGATGAAGTACCAAGGGATGTCGGTCAACCAAAAGAAACAATATTTCAATGGGCGCATCAAGGTGACCAACATGTTGCATCACCACTTTGATCTAGACAAGGACACGTACGAGTTCTTCATTTGTACCGAGATTATCGATGTCATCATTGGCGACCTTTTCTTTTGCGATGATGAACAACTCAAAAACATTGACGCCGACGCGGTTCGCAAGAAACTCATCGAGAAGTAGAATGAGAAAAAGAATGCGATGAAGCTGTTCTACAAGGAGAACGATGCGCCCATCTACACGGTGACCATCAAGGACATCCTGCACTTCGACCTGGCCATGGACTACGTCGGCATCGGCCTGTCGGAACGACAGACGACGACAGCCATCCAGAAAGCCAAGGACCGCACAAAGATGGCGAAACTTGCTGGCCTCAATGATCGCATTGTCGGTCAGTACACGCGCGTCCTTGTCGTTGTTGCAATGCAACAGATCGTCGACATCCTTGACGATGAGTCGGTTTGGGCCCTGTCACTGGTTGGTGATGGAAGTGCGCATCACGGCCAGTCGTTCTTCGACATGCGCGTATGTGTTTGCTATCATGGCAAGTTGGTCAACTTGCACCTCGTCACGATGCCCTTGTTCGAACGCCATTCCACTGTCAACATTTTCAATCTGATCGCCAAGTTCATGGATGCGT
>Ga0116229_10000627_pt1 | contig 49112 bp, 50 predicted proteins | sample S1TSphgellanicum_3_FD_87313 | JGI IMG/M metagenome (GOLD analysis project Ga0116229, IMG submission 87313) | Host-associated microbial communities from peat moss isolated from Minnesota, USA - S1T2_Fc - Sphagnum magellanicum MG | ecosystem: Host-associated > Plants > Peat moss > Unclassified... | reverse complement strand
CCAAAAGTTAACTAAACATCACCCATTTTAGGAAGAAAATCAATATGTTGAACATCTTCTAATAAGGAATTTTTTATGAAGGATGACATGAATGATAAAATGCCCAATGGAACTCCCAAAACTTTAATTCCTTCTAATGGGGTCGTAAACTAGGATGGGGCATTGAAATCAAACGATAGGCTAAAGGGTGACCATGTTACACATTTATGAGGTTGGATAGAAAGACCTATTGCACGGAGTTCAATCTAAAAATGTTCATATGCAAATGATACAATAGAAAAGGGACCTATGATGTGAATGTCGTCCATAATGGATAGAACTATACAAGAAGGGAAATGACTAGTTATAAAACAGAAAGCCTTAAAATGTGTTAATGCAAATAATGTCTTTTTATAAAAATCACCTTGATGAGTTCCCATGTCAAAGGGGACAATTGTGACAACATCACTTTCATGATTACAATGGCTATAAGATAGGGGAAATTCAAATGCATAAAATGCATGAACAAAAGGGATGAGTTACATGATGTCTCCACTTGCTACATGAAGTTCTTGAAATATGACCCCTTTAGACATCAAATTGAAAGTGTTTACCATGTTTAACTAAAAAACAACTTAATCAAGGTGAAGGTTTAAAGTGCACTTGATGTCATGTACTACTACTTCACAATCGCCCTTAGTTGTGATTCTGAATTGGTGTGGGGAGAAATGTGTTACAAAAACATAAGGTGTGACTTGTGTGTTGACATAATGTTTCCCCCACTATAATTAAACGAATTCCGCTTAAAGGTTTGGTCATGGCTAAGAGGTAGGATGCGCCAAGAACACATGCAATTCAAAGTGGAATGTGATTTTTTGTAATATGAAAACAAAGCTAAAATAACTAATGGAATCCATTTGCTGAATTTTTTGGATGAAAAAAATCCCAAAGGTGTTCAAAAATCATCCCATAATGACCCCTTACAAACAGATGGGGTAGGTGTTGGAATGTCAATTCAAAGGAATTAGAAAAAAATCCAAGGTTTTTGTCTTGTGCATAGTCTTTTAAAAAAAATGGGAAGTAGCCATTTGATTTAAGGTGTAGTGCAATGAGAGTTGAGATGGTGTTAAAAGACATGGGTGCAAAGGAAAATGGTTCTAAGGCATGAGTTTTTTTAAAATATTCCCTTGCACATCCAAAAACTAAATTACGAAGAAGACATTTATGAATTAGGGGATCATGTTGGGGAAAAGGCATTGAATTTGAACTTGTCACCAAAGTTTAAGTTTGTAAAAAAAACTTTTCTTACAAGTTTTCCTAGTCACTTGTTAAAAAATGCTTGAGTTGAATCCATGTTTCCTTATGCCCCATTGCCCTGTCATGAAAAGGCAAATTGAGACACAATTGGGGTAATAAAAAAACAAGTGCCAAGCTACCAAATCATAGGGGTCTTGTGCTAACTTATCTAATGGAAAACAAAAGATCATTTGTACATTATGTTATAGAACAACAAGGATGCAATTATGTAATCCAGGACAACAAAAGTTTAAATGAAAGGACCCGAGGACATCCAAAAACGAAACCCAAATCTTGGCTAATGTGGCAAAATGGGAACAAGGGAAGGTATTGAATCAAGATGATCATGGGGGTTTGGATTAGATGAATTGGGTGCTTGACAAGAACACTTATGATGAGCTAACCTCGATTGTTAAATTTGCGTCCACAAGTGAAGCAAAAAACTTTAAGTGGAGGTTGCAAATGTGTTAAGGAAATGACGGTAGGTTGGGGGTCTAATCATGTGTAATTGGAGTGGTTGGTAAAGTGGAAGGGGGAAAAGGTTTTACATGTGCATGATCAAAAGGGTTTGTGAAAGTGTAAGGTTGCAGCCCCACATTCATTCGAATAGTTAAGGGCTAGTAAGGGGAACTAGTGGGTGGTGTGTGGTTTGTTAAAATGGGAGGGGGAACTAGTGGGAAGTGTGTGGTTTGCATGAGAAATGGTGTGGAAACTAAGTATGTGGTAAGTAAATGGATAATGGGAAGGATGAAGTTTGATGGGACATGATGAACTAGGGGACGTGAGATGTTTGATGCCCATGAGGAAGGAGGCCTAATATGAGCACAAGCCCCACTTATTAAAAAACTACCTACTAATATATGGCAATCCTAAATTTATAAAATCAACCATAAAAGACTAAATGAATTGAAAGGAAAAATATAAAAATGCCTAAGAATCCTTGGTTAGGGCATTATGCCAAAGCCAAACTTTAATTTCACTAGAGGCTTGAATCGCACAATCACTACTATGTTGAGTTCAACACGACCTAAACATCCTAATGTTAAAACATTATAAGGCTTCATTTTTGGTTCCTAATCCTAAAGGACCTGACATAAGTAATGTCAGGTAGAAGTTTCCTAAAAAACAATTTTGGTGGACTAAATATCTTCTTCCCAAAGATCCCAATCCACTTTAATAACTATGTACAACATTGACAAAATAAAAAGATGTTATTTTTTATTTATTTATTTTTTAAACAAACTTTTCAACCAGGAAGATTATCCTCAAGTTCTAGGCGCACACACCTAGGAAACCACTTTACTTTCTCATCTTCTGTGAGAACCTAGACTTTCGAGAAAATAACTTACAAAAAGTCTAAAGCTTTTTTTAACAAGTTGATGCTCAAATGTTTCAATTCAACAATCAATCTCATTGAAACCTCAAAAGTTCCATTAGAACACAAGTTCCTCAAGTTTTAGGCGCACACACCTAGGAAACCACTTTACTTTCTCATCTTCTATGAAAACCTAGACCTTTGAGAAAAGAACTTACAAAATGTCTAAAGCTCTTTTTAACAAGTTGACACTCAAATGTTTCAATTCAATGATCAATCTCATTGAAACCTCAAAAGTTCCACTAGAACACAAGTTCAAAATAAAATAAAAGCACTAACCAAAACCAAAACATTGAGTGAAAATTGGAGGGAAAAAAAAAAAAAAAAAACCTAACTCTAATAAAAAAAATTTCTTGTCAATTTTTTTTTCTCCATCTGCTTTTACATGTGATTCCAATCCCCACAATCCTGCACCACTGCCAAAGCCGCTGTTCCCCGACTCCTCCTCCATCTCCTCTCAACTGTCAATTTTCTCTGAAATCTCAGCACTTAATGCACAAGGTTCGAGAGGAATTACAGTAGCTGTATAGGTAGGAGCAGTGAAAATCTAGGTAACATCAGTGGAGGCGCTCAAGAAAAAAAAGAAAGACAAGGTCAGGACACCATCAAAACTTTCACCCCCCCCATCTTGAATGCTAATGTACTTTTTTGCAGGTTTTTTTTGAATCTCACCCTCTGTATGACCAAACTCAGGGTACTGGTGCTGTCTTTTCCTGACTGTATGGATATCTGTATTGTCTAAGTAAATTTATATTTTAAAAAAGCCACTGCTTAGGATGCTCAGGATGCTCACATGCTCTCTCCAGTTCCATGAGTGAATTGGAAAGAAAAACACAGTACAAGTAGATGGGAATCTCAATCACAATGAATGAGTTGTAGCTTCTTACACTATCAGTACTACTTTTGTGAATCAACCAATAAGAGTTGTGAATTCATAGTTAGAAAACCGTTTATGTGTAGCGTAATGCCGAAGGCCGCTGGCATTACCAGAATACTAAGGGCCCCTGAGAGGTGGAGCCGAGGTGGGTACGGTTCCAGTAATGTCCATGACTGACTCAAGCTGTTCCACTTCAAAATCGATGCTTTTTTAACCTTCTAAATTATTTTTTCTCTCATGATAGGGTAGATAGGTCTGTGAGTGAACACTTAAAGAACTCAAAGAAAGTCGAATCCTTAACACATTTTTCCTCTGCTTCTGAAGCTTAAAGAACATTTGTAACCCTTCATCTAGTGCTTCCCATGATGCAAAAATTGCTTCATTCAGTAAAGGAATGAGGAAGTTGTGGAGTGATTGGTGTAATGGGGGCTTAGTGTTCGATGATGGGTGAATTAAAGCAGATTAGGATTTTGAGCTTAAAATCTTTTTGTCATTGCATCTTTGCCTATGAAATACAAAGAAGTTTTATAAAGCCCTAGTTGGTACAGCCATCAGGTTTTTAATCACTTAAATCAGACTAAAAACAAGGAAGATATGAGGTTGAGACAAGAGAGGGGTCTAAAACTATTTTTTCAAAATTTTGGAAGCAAACTATCACTCACTGTCTTCCTGTGTTCTCCATGTCACTCATCCACTTCTGACACTCAAAGAACATTTGTAACCCTTCGGTTTGAGCATCCGATGACACAAAAATCACTCAATTTGGTTAAGGAATGAGTAAAACATTAGAAAATGTTTGACGACACGTATGTGTTCAATGATGGACGGTTTTACCTTACCTCGCAGGTACATTCCTCCAAATACATTACAAATTTAGATAGTCTCTCAACAGAGACTGTCCAACTTTTCGTGTTCATGGATGTTTTTGGGTTGGCCTGGGGAAACAATTAATCCTATATTTTGGATGTGATAAACATTAGTCGAGGCCTCAACAGCTTAGGATGTGGGTGGACCTGGTCCTTTTAGAGAATCTCCAGATGTTCCAACATATAACCACCATGCAAAAATATAATCTTCACAAAATCCTCTAAAAGAAACCAAAATCCTTCAAGATAGTTACAACTCTATAACTAGTCTCAAGTTTCAACAACAAGCCAAAATATCATCTTTCAAAAATCCTCATATAAAAATGGATCTATTACATAGGAGCCAAAATCCCTTAAGCTACTATACTCTGTAATGAATCTAAACACAATATCCTTGCCTTGGTAGGCAAGGCCAATACAAATAATCAAAGAACTGCCTAGAAAACCCATGATTCTTTCTTTCATAAAAACTGCAAGCTCTTTCAGAACTTGAAAAAACTGGAATCAGAGGTTTTTCCAATTTTGATATTTTTTCACAAAAATCAGAACAGATTCTACCTTTGCTTGTAAAATTTTCAAAAACCTCAAACTGGGGGTTGTTAATAAAATCAAATACCCATACAACATTGGTCAATACTTTAAATGATTCTTCTTGAAAGAGAGATTGCACATGGATGGATATAATTATAATTTTATGTATGTGTATGTTTGTGTGAGTATATAGTGGAAGTTGGACTTACATAAAGAACAAGTAGAATTTCAATAGGTCCGTGTTGTATGCAAAACTCACTTGTAAAATTCTCATATGGAAAAGCCCTCCCTAGAAGGTCCCCATGTTGCTATTTAGGGCACCCTCCACATACACTAAATGTTATTTACCAATTCTTTATGTAAGTAATAAAAGCATACATAAATGTGAGATTCAACTCATAGTTGTGTTTGGGGGTGAATGTACACACCTGAGCAATGCAAAGAGAGAGAGAGACAACACTAAACAGGTACAACAAGTTAAGTGTGGTGTGGGGCTTCACTATTGTTGTTGAACAAGGTGCCTAATAAGACAATATTCCTTATTAGGTTTTTCATGAAGAATGTGTGATGCGTTATTCAAGACTCGTGTTTTGAACACAAAGAATGAGGTATTGGGAACTTGAAAAATGCCAAGTGTAGAGCATGATACCTCTTCAAAATCACCTTCTTGGAACAATCAATTTCCTTGGATGCAAGCTCATGTAAGATGCCTAGAAATTTTGAACAAATCGGTAAAAAAATCAAGCCAATGGGAAAGTTGGAAAAGTTGAACAATGAATGAATTTGGGAAAGTTAAACAAAGGGATGAAAATGAGCTGATGTGGAAAGATGAAATACTAATTGTCACTTGGACTTTGAAAGGAGTCATCACTTTTCTCCTTATATAATATATGTTTTTTAAAATGGTGGTGGGGATTACATTGAATTCACAAAAAAATTCGGGATTCACAAATGGGGGTCATAAAAAATTTGTGAAAGTATCAAATTATGAGTCCTATTAGGTTGTGGATTCATAATTCTCACATATGGACTCTTGTTTGGGAACTCTCCAAAGCAAAAAATGTAACCATTGAAAAATAATAATAATAATGTCATATTACATGTTCCATTTGATCGATGGACATACCAAAGGATAGCATGCATGATGGACATTGAAGAAGGTGATATATTCGTCGTCTTCTTCTTCTTCTACTACTACTACTACTATACTGGTCTATAGTTTGAACTTTGATCTTGGAAATCCATTTCAAAATTCATAGCTTGTGAGGTCCATCAGTTGGTTGGGGGAGGGACATCTGCTTGCACATCCTGAGGAGATCGTAGGTTCAAAATCCATTTGTCAGCAATGCTTCTTCCTTTCAAGCTCAATACAGCAACAATGACAACAACAACAGCATGATCCTGACAAACTAAAATCCCCTTGAAAGAACAGAGAAAGCTTCCAAAAAACAATCCTCCTCTTGTTTCTTATGGTTCAAGCTCTGCTTAGTTGAATGGGAGTGAGATGAATAAATTAGCGAGGAATGATGATGAAGAACATGATCACGATCGTGATCGTGATCCAACAAAACTTTGATGATGATCAAACAAGACTTTGATGACGATGATGATAATCAAAGCCTTTTTTGGGTGCACACAAAGGCTTTGACTACTTGCATTCACTTAACATTGAGCTATGGCCCATTTCACAATTGGGTGCCACCTAGGATGCCACCTAGATTTTCATTTAACACTGATGACTTAACATCAAGTGTGAATGCATCATTATACTTGTAACTAGAGACTGGAACTAAAACAGGAACCGTCGTGGATCATGGGTTCTCTCTTCCAAAACGGCAGACAGTGGCGACTGTTATATCCGCAGGTTCTCTACAAAATCTGGACCCTCAGAACACATACGACTCCAGAGGTTCTCTTCAAAAGCGGGAACCGGAGAACACTGATATATCCGATTGAGGGATGAAAAGAGATGGGGTTTTAGTGATGAAAAAAGGCATTAAGGCCTTGGATTTAGGAAGGCGAATGAAAACGCATTTAGGGCTAGGCTCTAGGTTTTTGGGGTTTGGGTTTTAGGGTTTTAGGTTTTAGGGTTTGGGAAGTGAAGAGGTGAGAGAGAGAGAGAGAGAAGGGGGGGAGGGAAAGAGGTCGCAGACGACAGCCAGCGAGCGAGCAAGGGTCACTGGTGGCGATGGCAAGGATGAAGGCTGCAGGCAAGGGAACATTATGGGCACGAAGGGGAGGAGGAGGAGGAGCAGTACCAGCAGCAGCAGCAGGGAAGAAAGGTGAGAAAGGCTGCTGCTGGAGCCTCTGAGAAGTGAGTTTGTGGGATGGTGGTCACCTTCCAAGTCTAAGTTACCTCACTGTATAAGAGAACGAAGAGAATCTATGTGGAAGAAACAACAGCACTCTTTAGAAAAAGAAGCAGCAGCAGTAAATTCAAATCAAACGTCTCGGTTTCTCATGCAATCCAACACTGGCAAATGATGTTAGCTCTGTACCTTTCTAACTACTGACTGCCTTGTTCTTGACCTTTTTGCTCTTGGAAGGTCTTCTCTTCTTCCAATAGTTTGCAAATGCTGACAACTCCCAAACAAGGGCAAAAATCTGGGCTTTGTTCTCACTGAAGCCTGAGTGCAGTTTCTTCTCTGCAATCAACGCACACCACGCATGAACTGAGGAATAATATGTAAATTTGCAACAAGTAGTTCCAACGGGCAGGCAAGCAAATCTGGGGATTCGTCATGTAACTCAATCACAATAACAATGTAATTCACATATTACCTTCCTTACCCAATGCTAGAATCATCTGAATTGAGTCAATGCTAAACACCACATTATCATGGGCAATCTGCAAGGGTGAACTCTTCTCTTTGTCTAGATCTTTCAGTTTTCCTCCTTCACAATTTGATTTTGAAAACTCTGAGGAATTGCCACATACAATATGACAAACATATGTTGTTTCTGTATGCTCCCAATATCATGGAAACCCAAATCTCTTTTTAGAAATCAAGACTGCCTTTCCAATGACAGACCGAGTAGAAAGACAATCTCCTCAAATATTGCCACATGAGAAAGCAGAGCTGTTAATATTACAACCTGCCATCTTGACATGCATGTGGGATAGAGAGAGATTGTAGGGGCAATCCAGTAGGTAACTGAGGAGCAACCCTTCTGCAATCAGCATTGTTAGGCAGTTCATAGGTTTCAGTCTTGAGCATGACATTGTCAGCTGGAGAATTCCTCTCCATCTCATTCAGCTCCAAGCCCTTGCCTTTCATTGGTAGACAAAGGAAATTGACAGAGGCATGATAGTCAAATGCACAAAATTTCTAATAGCATAGTCCATAACCAAACATTGAAAAGCAGAATTGGATGTCCCAAAAGAGTCTCTGCTTGCAAACTAAGCCCTGCATCAAATATGGTTGCCATTCTCGCATTAAAGCCTGGGTGCTGATTGATCTTGATAGTGCAATATTTTTTATCTGAGAAAGTGGTAGTACTAAGCTTTCTGCATCAAGATATGAAAGTCTGCAACATGTATCATTTGCTGAAAGTATGTTTGGTTGCCTGCATCCAGATGAACGTCTGATTCCTTGAGCCTCCTGAACAGATTCAATTGGCAAGTCACAACAGGGTGTTTCTGATTGAAGGTTTTGATCTGTTACTTCCGAATGTGGTGAGCTTCTTTGCTGGCTGCACTCACAGAGCACATCTTCTCAGTGTCTGGTGGTGGATCATGAGTCTTCTTCAGAGGCACCTCTGAGGAGGCTGTCATCACTGCAGTGTCCATAAGATTTCCCTTCTGTCTCTGCTTTCTGCTCACAGGAAACAGGAGTCTGCTTCTGAGGTGCCTCTGAATCTGCAGAATCTTCACTGAGTAAAAGAGTTCCCATTACCTGTGTTTCCCTCCAACTGTCAACTTTGCATTCACTGTTTGAGTCTGGTGTTCCTTCTGTGGAGCCACCTGTGTCACCACTACAATCCCATTCTGGAAATTTCACATCTTGAAACAGATCACCTCATTTGCCAGGATTGGTGTTGTTGCTAATGCTCCCAAGCACTTTGATTCTTTCTCTACACTAATTAGTACGCACCAACTTCAACCACCTTCCTAGGGCTCAAAACCATGAACCTTTCATGTAACAATTTATTTTCCAACTTGCTTGCTGTTCATCAAACTCTTACATTTTCAGAACTCACAAGGTTGATATACATTTGAGTGAAACCTTGATTGAGGCTTTGTGTGACTCCATGGTTCTCCTTCAATCTCGACAAAGATCCTCCAAGTCCCCTAACTAACTTCTTCATGTCAACTTTGCAGGTCTTTTTGGTTTCTGGAGCAAATGAAACCACATTTATGTTTAGGGCTTAGGGTTTTAACCTAAACCCTAAACCCATGCAATCAGCATGTTTGTTACTGAGACAGGCTCCATAACAACTTCTCGCATCATAAAACCACTCCCACATTTGGTTTACATCCGGCAGCATTTTCAGATGCAAAGGGTGAAGCTTCATTTTTGTATGAAGTAAAGTAAAAAGCTTCATTTTATTTTTTTCCCCATCAATTTCATTTACCTTGTGTTTGTTTTATTCTCTTAATCATTTTCTATTAATAAAATTCAAATTTACACATACATTATTGTCAATATTTTCCATTTGATCATTTCAATTTCTCCCAACCAATTTCACGAATTTGGTTTGTATGGTCAATTTCATCCATATGGTCAATTACTTACATGGTAAATTTAATCCAAGAGCATACATAATTCATCCAAGCTAACTAATATAATGCATGTGTATCAAAAGTTTCATCCAAAAGATTAATTTCTATCATGTCACCATATTTCATCCATACAATATACTTCATTGTCGATGTTTATTTGAGCATTCATTTCATTTGATTTGTCAAATTACAATTAGTGGACAACCCTTTTTTTTCTTTTTTTTCTTTTTCCCTTCCATCTCACTCAAATACTTGTCAAAGATTTAAATTGTTGATATCTAAAAATGATTATCAATTTAAAATTTAATCACAAGTTACAAAAATGATAATTTGATTGATGAACACTTTGTATGTCTTCAATATATTTAGACACATAGGAGGTATATATGATTTATGAAGTTAATAACCTTAATATTTTTCAAAAGTGAAGAATTCCTATAAATATCATTTTGGAAGTGTTTGCAATTGGGGGAAAAATGATATCAACATTAATCAAAAATTAAGGGTTCAATTGTTAACATGTGTTTGTACATTTGATAATCAATCTCATTATGTTTAGCCTAAGTTCCTATTACATGTGCAAAGAATTGGCCTATCCCAACACAATTTGGTGTATTTGGAGAGGGAAATGGGACTTTTATGTAATTGATGGTGTCTATCTACCTAATACTCAACTTCTAAAAGCGGGGGAGGTTCCAAAGGGCAAGTGTTATATTGATATATAAAACTTCACAAAAGGCTAAATAAAAAGGATTAGCCATTATACAATACATTATGGCAATCTACTCCCTTTCAAATCTTCTTCTCATCTTTCAATCTTTTTGAGCATCCGCACCCCTCTCATATTGATAGTAGTTAACATACAATAGTTCTATTCAAGAATGGGATTCAAAGTCCATAAGAGATGTTTTGTTGATTGTACTTGAATATGAGATTTTCAATTTGAGAATGGGATGAAAGACATGTGAATTGCTATGTCTATAGTGCAACCATTGTGCATAATTAAGATGGGGATTGCATTGCTATGTCTATAGTGCAACCATTGTGCGTAATTAAGATGGGGATTACATGCTAGTGTTAGATAACAATGCGTCAAGGAGAGTGTGGGCTTGTTATGTTCACATCCTTGTTCTCCACCCAATGTGCACACAAATGTTCACTTCGGCATTTTTGTGGGCTTCCGGTGATGTGCTTGCACAAGTCATTATGCATGCTTTATATCATGCTCCTTTTTCCAAAGGCCTTCAAGTCCATGAAACACATCTTGTAATTTCATTGTTTATCATACTCTCTCTCTCTCTCTCATAAGAAAAATTCAAATGCAAATAGTATAATGTCAATGACCGTTTACTTAAATCATAATGAATTTGGAATAAATTTGTAATCTTTGTGGCATTCTTCATGTATGGATTTAGTTTGCAATTTTTACAAAGGTAAAGAGAAGGATAGGCCTATTGTCTATTCAATCTTTTGGGTTCATTAAGTGCACATAAGACATAAGTGAAAAAAATGAGAAGTTTTCATATCCATTAATTGAAAAATGTATGTAATCTCCAAACAAAACTTCAATGAATTAGGTTTGTGAGTTTTGAACTTTGTGGTTAGCATCATTCGTGTATAGTTTACCTTCATTGAAATACAAATGGTTGGATTTGTAGGTTGCTAATGGGTTTGGACAAATGTTAAATGGTGGAAAAATGGATTGGAAAAGGGTGGGAACTGCAACTCTTTTTGGTGCAATTTTTGTGGGGCCTATTGGAAATTTTTGGTGAGTGGGGGAAATAGATCTAATGCTTCATGTTCTTGCTTAATTTTGCGCTTCTCTTCTATATGGGGAATCTTGGGCAAAGCCTTGCAAATTAAAACCAAGAATCAAACAACTTGATTTATGGTCTTTAAACATGTGTAAATATAATTTAAAACCATATAAATACCATATGATCAATTAGACATTATATTATGCCTTATTTTCACCATTTGTCAAAATTTGTATTAAATTTTATTGAGTTTAGGGTTGAAATTTGATATTAACTAGAGTCCACATTTGTGTAAAGTCTCATATGCAACAATGTTGTATGTCAATGACTTAGGTCATTTCCTTTTTTGGGTCAACAATTTACCACTCAAATGCTAATATTATTTGTTTGGAGTTAAAATGGATGTTCACTAAAGTATGTCAAAAAGTTTAAAATTTGTGAAACAATTGGGCGATTTTTCTACCTCTTTTAAAAACCCAACAATTTTTTTCATATTTTCATTAAACCAATTAAACAAATATTTGTGGAATATGTTGAGGTTTAAATGTTTTCCTCTTTTTTTTTTTCCTTTTCTTTTCTTTGCTTTGCTTTGCTTTGCTCCCAGGTATCAATTTTTGGAGTATGTTTGCGCGAAAAGGTTGAAGTTTGAGCCCAATTCAATTTATTTTATGGGCACCAAATTGTTGGCAGATACATTCTTATATGGGCCTATGCATCTATTGGTGTTTTTCTTGTATATGGGTTTGGTGGCTGGAAATACACTGGTGCAAATGAAGCAAGATATCAAACATGATTACTTCCCAACACTTCTCACTGAAGGCATTGTTTGGATGTGTATCCAGGTTGACTGATTTTTCATGAATACCATAATATTTTGGACCTCTCCTCATTACTCTCTTGTCAATTTCCAAAGTAAATAGGTGTCTTATATTGCTTGTATTAATTTAGTTTCAATTTTCAAAGAGGCTTGCAAGAGAGGAGTATCACAATTTGGTGGGGTTAAAAAAAATAATAATAAAATTAAATTTTAAAAAAAAAAACCAAACCAAACCAAACCAAACCAAACCAAACCAAACCAAACCAAACCAAACAAACAAACAAATAAATAAATAAATAAGACCCACACTTTGATTTCAAATACTACATCTCTAACTTGGTCAATTTGGTGACAATGGGTTCAGTTGGTAAATTTTCGGTTTGTGCCCGTGCAACACCAACTCCTATTTGTGAATGGATTTAGCCTCCTTGATAGTGTGTTTCTCTCATGGGTTAAGTATTCAGGTACCACTTCTTCTTAGAAAGGATTATTATTCATCACAAAAAATGAAATGCACAAATTGCAAATTGCAAATTGGGCACATGACATGTCTCAACATTTTATTTGAGAAGAAAATCAATTATTGTTTTATGTTAATTATTATGACAAGGTTGCATCCACAAAAATTGCAAATACAAGTGATATGAATGGTAATATAACAAAATAACAAAGTATCCATGTTATATTATCACTAAATGTTCTTGACCACTACCAATTTTTATTATGACCCATCATTACAAATGATCATATGTTATGAGTTTGATTGAGCTAGAATTTGGTCTTATAAGCAGCTTTGGGTGTCCTCGTTTTTTGTTTGTGAGAACCTTAATGGGCTTCAAGTCGGTTTTCAAAATGAAAACTCACAAGTATCCCCAATAATTGATACCCACTATGAAAACCTGATTGCTAGTTCTCACTAGGATGAGAACCAATTCAATGAGAACTTGAAAAGGTATGAGAACTTGAGAGGGTATGAAAAAAAAATGTTAGTTTTTAGTTGGGCTTTAGGTTTAGGCTTTTGTTGGTGTTAGTAGGTTTAGGCTTTAGCTTAAAGCATCACTATTGTTCAACAATGGCATGAAGTATGATCTAAACCAAACCAAGCAAAACCTTGGTCCCATTGTGTTTTTCAAGGGTTTTTTTTTTTTTTTTTTTGGGTTCTCTTTTCTTCAATTTTTTTTTTGTTTTTTTTTTTTTTTGTTGTTTTTGTTTATAAATGACTTAAAATAAAATTTAAACCAAACAAAAAAAAAATTTGGTCCCATTTTTTTTTTCAAGGGTTTTTTTTTTTTTTTTTTTGGGTACTCCTTTCTTCAATGCTTTTTTCGTTTTGCCTCCCTTTTGCTTTGCTACTTCCTTGCTTCAACGCTTCTTTGTTTTGTCATTTTTTTGTTTTGCCTCCCTTTTGTTTTTGCTTTGTTACTTCTTTGTTTCAACGCTTTTTTTGTTTTGCCTCCCTTTTGCTTTTGCTTTGCTACTTCCTTGTTTCAATGCTCTTTTGTTTTGTCGTTTTTTTTTGTTTTACCTTCCTTTTGCTTTTGCTTTGTTATTTCTTTGCTTCAATGCTCTTTTGTTTTGTCCTTTTTTGTTTTACCTCCCTTTTGCTTTTGCTTTGTTACTTCCTTGCTTCAATGTTCTTTTGTTTTGTCATTTGTTTGTTTTACCTCCCTTTTGCTTTTGCTTTGTTACTTCCTTGCTTCAATGCTCTTTTGTTTTGTCGTTTTTTTGTTTTGCTTCCTTTTTTCATTTCATCTCCTTTTTTTTTGTTCCTTGACTCATTACTCTTTGTTTTGCTTCTCCCTTCTTTGTTACTCCCTACTTCAATAGGAGTTTGCAAACATAATCTAACATTATTGATAGTGATGAAAAATAAATTAAATTAAATTTGCAAAAGTTGCATGTGCAAAGAGAAGTATGGAGACCCCATAACAAAAATGCACTATGTTGATCTTTTTATGTTATAAATGATAATAACAATTTTTATGGAAGAAAATCTCAAATCATGCATTATAATATCGTTTATCATATTAATCTTGTCCTTTTTAATCCAAGAACAAAAGAAAGGAAAAGAATCATATCATATTACAAAAAAAATGAAATAACAACATTGAAAAAACATGTGGATGTAGATCATGTTTTATTTGCAAAAATAATTGAGGAGGAATTGAGTAGTTTAGTGAAAATTGTATTGGAAAGACAACCTACAAAGAAGAAACTTAATGTGTTTAGCTTTAAAATATCAAAGTTTTTTTGGTGCAAAAGATTTTTTTAAATAGTGTGTTGTGCAAAAAAAATAATTTCTATAAAACCTTGGCCTTTTACTTGTCAAAAATCACCTACCTATTCAATTTGTGGAAAGTACATAGTTGAAGCATTTTGCAATGCGATTATGTTGAAGAGTTGTGTTTCCTTCCAAAAATTCCAATGACAAGTAATCAAGTTGATATATACCCATTCCAAAGACAATTTCAGAAATAACTACCTCATTTTCATACCTAACTACTTTACTTCTTTCTTAATAACTACTTCCTTTTCTTATGAAGTTTTTTAATAATTATCTCCCACCTTTCCTAATGACTACCTCCATTTTATCACTACCTCAGTCTTTTTCCCTATCCACCAACATGGATATTAAAAAACAAATTAACATGCTTGTTTTCATGTCCATGAAATGTATATTAATTTAAATTAAATTTGACATTGACATAAGTAATGACAAATTAATGAAAACCATTTTAAAAAAAAAATAGTTGATTGTCATTGGTAGTGTGCAGTAACATGGAGCTCAAATTTGTTTCCATAAGAAGTTTTACTTGATTTGGTGGAAATGAAAAACAAAAATATGTCATACCAAAATTGAAAGAATGTTATTTTGCAACACCTAGTTCTAAACTTATGGATGTCAAATGGAGCACATGATGTTTTTGCTTTGGTTATGAATTTTTTGGGTATAGATCGGTAGCCTAAACATATCACAATAAGGTTAATTGAGGTAGGTGAAACTACAAGTTAGGCCTTAGCAAGAAACTTAATTGAATTGTTAGATGAATATGGTTTATATATATATATATATATATATATATATATATTGTGTGTGTGTGAAGGATGAAGTTGTAAATTGAATGCAATGACATCAACATTAAAATCTATGCAATGACATTCAAAATTTCCAAAGCACTTTGCTTTGGCCATGCATTTTCCAAAGCATACCAATATGGGATACCAAAAAAACAAAAATTGCAAAAATTTCAAGTATGTTTCTATTATATCTATCAAATCTAATTTGCAAAAGTGCATAACTTGGTTAAAAACTTTGTGCAAAGGCAAATAGGAGTGGAACAAGGTGTATATTGATTTTGAAATTTGTCCAAGAAAGTTAAATACTCTTGTAAAAACAAGTAATTTTCAAAAAAAATTGTTTATGTTTTAATTGTAAATTGATTTGCATTTTTATTTTTTTTTAATTTTAGAATATTAACATTTTGTTGAATATTTTGTAGGTTTGTAATCAAAATAGTCTTGTTCTAGGAGGCCTTATTATTTCAAATGGTCATTATGTTATGTTATAATTCACAAATTGTTGTTTGTATTTTTAGTCAAATTTCACCTTCTTTCACTGGGCATATTTCTTAAACAATTGTTGAATAATTATCTTCAATTTGTGACTACTTGTGTTTAAACCAATCCAAAAGCCATTCATTACTAAATGATGTCCTTAGCTCTACCATCACAATGAGTTATAAATTGAAAGAAGAAGTCGAAATTACACTAGTCTTAAATTAGTTAATGGATGATGATTCTAATCACTATGCCAAAAATGACATTTTATGACTAGTTTTATACGATTACAAGTGGCATAAATGATTAAAAATAGCATAAATGATAGGTCCAATTTCACTACAAATGGCATAAGTGATTAGTTTAGTCAAAAAAGATTAATCGTCAAATGCCATTTTTGGAAAAAGGGTGCTACCATTGAATTATTTTTGTTTGCTTTTAACCTTAAGGAGGTGTGTGGTGTGCTTAACTTTAAGAAAATATGAAAAAAAAAAAAAACTCACAACATGTTTTCATTGATGTTAGAGACACAATTTAAGAATCTTCTTTTGGTGTCTTCATTTGTTAATTGTGAGCAAAATATTTCAATTATTGAAGAACATGATAGAAAATCATTACATCCTATATTTTTTGAAATGTTATAATTACTCACATTCTATGGCAAATTGTGAAATTGAATCTACAGACTAAAAAGTTGATGAAGATTGTAGCTTGGATATTTTTGACATGACTACCAACACAAGTGAACTAGTCAAAAAACTAGTTAATAGAAAGTTGTTTTTTAAAAATATTTCAAATGGATGTTAAGGAAATTAAATGTCTATTCCAATGATGACAAAAACATGGATCCATTTTCCCCACTATTAATTTTTTTGTTTGATAGATATTAGGTTATATTGGATCACAAATAAAAATTGAAAGGATTGTTTCTTTAGCTAGCATATTCATCAATCTTAAAAGATGTTGCTTGTAATTTAAAAACTTGAAAAATCTAATATTTGTTACCAAGAATTGGCTTAATGACCCAACAATTGGTTGCAAATCTTCTTGCAATCTAGTAGAGTTTATTGAAATGAATGAACATTTAGAAAAAAAAGTTTAAAAATTTTGAAAGTGAATTTGAGTGAAATGAAATTTGAAATAAACAATCTTGAATTTATGCATTTTCATGATGCTTTTGCAAGTCATTTCCATTTCCATTTTTTTAATTTACAAAAATGGTAGAATTGTTTTTGGTAACCAAGTTGTGAAAACTATCTTTGCAAATCACTGATTCAAAAATTTATAGACTAGCTAAACTTAAAATTGGTTGGATTTTATTTTTTCAAATTTTTTTGAAACCTTGAATGGTCTTTTAAACTTGGAAATTTTTTTGCGGAGATTTGATATGTTATTTAAAATGGTCACGAGAATTGGAACCAATGGTTCTCATGAAAAAGTGAGAACTGCTCAACACTAGTAATCACATAATAACCCACAACCTTACCATCCTTTGATTGCTAAGAGGTAGTCAAAATATTTACAATGGGAATACATATTACATTACATACCCTAAGCATGAACATTTTGCCTTAATGTTTCACATTAGAGATCTACCATTTTTGCATATATTTTTTGAAGATTTCAAGCTATTGGATTTAATCAAAACATTATATTCAAAGATTTCATTACAACCTACAATAATTTGGGGGTTCAAATTTTGTGTTGCCACATGGCTTTAGTGTTTAGTGTTTTACTTAGTGGAACATTTTAAAAATATGCATTCCAAGTGATTTTGGCTTTTGACAATTGATCTTTAATGTAAATCCTTCCCATACCTTAACAATAAGATTTGAAAACAATGAGACATTCATTTGACCAACTAAGAATGGCCGACTAATTCTTAACTTCATAAGCCTTACTTTCTTCCTTTGAAGGTGTTCACTTCTTAACTATGATAATGAGGGAAGTGTGGTTACTCAAACCTCCTTGGAAGGTTTTGCCATAAACCCTCTCAACATTTGGATAATTATGATTACTTTTAATTTACCTTCAACAAACAATTGCAAGGAATTGCCACATAGCTAAAAAGGAAAAGGTCCCATACCTCAATGATAATTTGAAAAAGAATTTTAAAAATCTCTTGAACTATACATATTTTTTATCAAGACAATTCTACTATTTTAGTGGGTGTTTGTAAAAACTACCGAAACTAAAAGAAATTATGAAGCAAAATAGTTCACACATTGTACCAATGAAAAAAAAAAAACAATGAGGCAATTATAACATCGTAACCAAACTTCATAAATAAGCTCACACGCTTACAAACTCCCCAACTCAACTCATATCACCACCAACCTCCTTGGATTACCATACATCTACACATTTTGCAAACCTATTTCACCTTGCACCATTTTGCTAGCACCCATTGATGAAACACATTCACTCCATGTCCACTTGGTTTCCATCACCTTCCTTGTGCATGCCAAAATCCCACCACCTTTGACTCATTTCACAAATTGATTGAGATTAACCCCTTCTCTTATCGAAAGTTCCCAAAATTATGGTTTGTGAGCAAGTAACCACCATCACCAACATGTGATCATATAAATTGTCATTGCAACTAGTTTCGGTTTGCAACCTCCTATTCTTTGGAATGTTATGTGTGCACATGTCACAAAACTTTGCTCAAACTTCCTTGTTGCACACACATTTGCTTGATTAGGTCATAGATTATGTTAATTTGACATTTTTTGGAGTGGTTAGATCATTGTACAAAATCTTTGATATTCTTTGAATTGCTTCTAAAAAAGCCATAGAATTAGACCCCTCTTGTTTTTGCATCAATCCTTTGATGGTGACATTTTGGGCTTGTAGGATTGAAAATCGTCTGAGTTGTTGTGAGTGTTATTGTGTAAATTAACAATCATCAAGATCAGCGGAAAACCTTCACAATGCACAATTTTATGATGATGATGATGATGATGATGATGATGATCGGTGCATATCCAAGTCAAGGTTTTAAACTTAACACAATTGTATAGGCAGCTTCAAATCCACAACAATTACAACACTTGAAAGGCAATCTTTGAGGTACATATAAATCTGTGATACAATGTGTAGAACATGTCCACCAACAACTATATAATGGTTTTTAAATAATAATTTGGATGAAGTTTAGGCTCTAAAGAAAACATGAAACTAAGTTCGGACCTGCAAATACAGACATGACACAATTAGAGTTTGTTTGGTGATAGGACTAAAACTGTGTGCATGTTAAGTTTTGTCTAATGTAACAAACTCTACTTCAAACCACAAAAGTTGATGAAATTAAGATTGGCATTCGTGATCTAACTTCATATTCACCATATCCGAACTACATTTGTGATCTCACACTTGGTTTGGCTAGGCCAAAAGAAAGTTTAAACATGAGCAAAAAAGCTTGGAGTGGGGTTTAAAAAAATGAAGAATGACGGTACTTGATGATATTACACATAGATGAAATCATGTAATCATTCATATTTGTTGATGAAGGTCGTCGATACTGTTCAACAACCATGTATAACATCCATGCATCCATGGTTGGACATGGATGAAAGTTGGATCCGCAAGTGAATTTTGTCCCCCTTGTTTACCAAACTTCATCACAACTTAACACAAACACACACACACACACACATGATACGCCACCATCTCAAAGGCACCACCCACATTTGTGTAAAATTCATGAATTCCTTGATTAACACTCACTAATTCTCTTTCATTCTTGATCACTCTGTCAACAGGTTTGCAAGAAAAAGCATCTCAAGAAGGAAACAACGGTTTTTAATCAGGTTGGCAAAAGCCATGAAAGGTTGTTGACAAATGGAAATTGGTTGGTTCCTAAAGTGGAAAGTGGGTGTGTAAATTGAAGCCGCTCATGCATATGTCTACATCTCAACATGATTTGGAAAATAAGCTATTCTGAACTTCCAGATCGCTCACCACTAAATGCACCACTGCCACCTGAAGTTGACCCACTCTGTACTGAGGAGCCCACCCGTGCCCGCTGTAGCTGTCGTAATCTGAACACATCCCTTGGTGGTGGTCGAGCCTGTGTGGTTGGCATATCTTCCTCTTCAACTTCTGCACATGAAAATACACACACAATTTGATTCAAAAGGCAGCTCTTCTATCTTTTACCAGGTTGACAAAGAATGACTGTGTCAATTGTATACTATTTTGTGACATCAGCAGCAAAGTGAACAGGCTCAAGCAGAAAAGTTCCATAAAGCCAAGAATCATCAAAGGACCTACTTTCGGGATCTTTCCGTTTTGAGGTTGGAGGCTGGCGTGCAGGTCGGGAATTCAGTGCACTGGAGTTCCATGCATCCAATGATGGCTGACTGTTAAAATTGGGTGGACGAGGGGGTACACTTTGCCCAGATTGTGTCTTGTTACTACTGGCATTGGAATCTCCAAGTGTGGAGGGACTTGCAGGTGTTGGCACAGCCTGTGTGGCACCTTCATCCATAACTACCTGCAACTCAGTTTGCAGCAACACTGTCATCACCACCTCGGGATCTGGAAAAGGTCCTGTGTCCACTCAACCATAACACACTCTGATCAGTTCATGCTGCAATTTTGAGGCCACATTGATTCAAAGTGCACCAAAAACTGTAACTACACATGAATATGACTTCTTTGGTAGCAATGTAGCTTCTTTTGACTCATTGATTTGGGATTTGATTGCCTCCATATTTTACCTGTCACAGCAGGAAGTCGAGCAAGGAAAGAACCCACAGAAGAGGGAAGATACTTGAAGGCATCTTCAACTGTCTTGATAGCAAGGGAAGTGTCGCCTGGTGGGCGTCCAGGGGGAAGTGGTGGCGGACGGAGTGCTGAAGGAGGGGGTGGTGGTCGCATTTGCTGCATAGGTAGGCCTGGCATACCTGCAGTTGCCAGCATGGGTACTGCCCCTGTCATGCTCCAAGGCAGACCTTAAGAGTCTATGTTGAAAAGCAGGTACACAACACACATCCAAAACTTACCAGTCACTCAGCTCTTGAGAAGGGTATTGCTTAAGGAAGGATTTGGACATTGACAATGGAATTCAGTAGTTTCTGATAACATACCAGGAAGTGAGCTTATGTGTCGATCATGTAGTCAGCATCTGCATATACACAGGCAGACTAATCATCTACTGGAACAAGACTGCTTACCTGTGGGAGGTACTATGCCCGGAGGAAGTCGTCCTTGTATAAGTTGTGGTGCAGAAGGATGCAGGCCTAGCAATGGTGGGACAAACTGCATGCCTGCAGCCATCCTTGCATGAGGAGGAATGGGCAACGTTTGTCCTGGTTGAGGTATCCCTGCATCAGACACTGCCTCTTAGCCCACCACAGCACTTACAAATACCACCCACAGAAAACACACACATAAAAAACCATCAACACTTCCCTTGCCTATCAGTCCTATCAACTACAGATGAAACATTGAATCATTTTACCTCCAATTGAAGCCTCACAAATGGATTTCTTTCTGAATGCTACAAATGCTTGCAGAGACAATAACAGTTGTCTTGGAGGCTCATTTAATCCTAATCTACTGTTTTATCTCAATGGAACAGACCTCTCAGTGGAAACAAAGGATATTTGGCAGATAACAAAGCACTTTTAAAAGCTGACTTGAAAAAGAGTTTGAGTGGTCTTTTACCAAACCCTTGACGTGGATCATATAGAACCATGCGAGAAACATCAGGTCGAACAATATTGACACCTGCTCCTCCAGTTCCTCCTGCAATTGGGGCTTTCTCCACCACTGCAAATGGAACAGAATTAAGAACTGGTCCCGGCGTAGAAGATGAGCATCTTACTTACTGGAATCATCATATGTCATGTGTTTTGGTGAGGCGGGGAGGAATGAAAAAGCGAGTGATGGATTGACCCCTACCTGTGTCTCGACCTCCTGGTGTAGCGTTGCTTCCAACAAAAACCTTCTCTGCCTTCATGAGTGACTTCTGCACAATCATCTAGATGGGACACCGGATGGATATCCCCATCCACTTCACCAGCATCAGCGATCTATATCATCACCTGTATGGCATTTCTTGAACATCAACTTGGCTTTTGTAATATTTGGCTTGTATATGCCAAACTTTACGACTTGAGACAATTGGCTTGCTATAGCTTTGTGCCCATGTCTCCTCCACACTTTGCAAGGCTCGCAGAGGGAGGAAAAGCCAAGGGCACACCGAAAGATACCAATAAAGATAACTTCATCACGGAAATAGCACAGGTTTGAAGCACCCTAATAGATCAATTCCTAAGGTAAACAGAAAGAAAGAACTGCAAATTCCAACAGGATTCATCATGGCAAGAAGCACCTGTTGATGGGTGATGTGATCAAGATCAAATGTTGAACAGGGCCACAGGTCAAGAAAGCGATATCGAGCAATCAGCTGCTGGAGTGAGCCCTCACCAAGAGCTGACCCATCTTCTCCTGTCTGTGACAATGTCTCTTTCCTACGCTGCTCCACCTATTACAAATAGTAACATGGTTTAAAAAGCCAGCTATAAATGAAGTTGTTGAAGTTTGGCATTTAATAGTTAGGACCCATTTACAATCTGTAGTGTGCACTGTCAGTTTGTGGGGGAGGCAGGCTTCAAGCTTGACAACTGGAAGACAGATTAGCAGAAAAAAACTTGTGGAACTCCCTGCATTGAGATAAAACTTGATGTCAACATACCTTCAGCATGCTCACAAGGTCCCCATACATCTGCTCAAATGCCAAAAAGCGATTCCACACCTGACTCACCAAAACAATTAAGAACAAAGAAACTGGACATCATTATGACTGCAGTGCACCACAAATTTACTTACAACAAAGAAGAATTTGCATAACTGCACATGCCTGAAATGGAAAACTAGAAGAGGAAAATTTAATGCTCCAGAATCCACTTTCCAACTTACCCTGACATAGTTTGGATAAAACGTATGTAGTTCCACTATTATCTTGAATGATGTAAGTGAGTTTCAGTATACTCTGGAATTGTGTCTCAAAAGAGAGCACCAAGTGTTCACTTTGAATCAATGGAGGATAAAGATGCAAAGAAGGCACACCTCAGCAGACTCTTCTGGTGGGAGAACACTGAGTGCCCGCTCGAAAAGTACACGTACATTTCGGTCATCATTCATTCGACACAAGAAGTCAACATACCTGCAATAATTCAACAAGAGAGCATAAGTGAACCTTGCTTTGAAGGTAAAATGAATGCTTTCAAACTTCATAGATGTGCTTATAAGGTAACTGAATGAAGTCGCCTTGTGCTCACTCAAGTACGTAAGCTGGCTCATGGATGTACTTCTTCAGTCCCAACTCAAAGATGTTCCGGGCCACCTGCACAGGATATTTGCCAGATATTAAACTGAAAGGTGTTACACCAGCACAAAACAGCAAGAGAAGATTTACATGTAAAGAATGTCAGTTGGGAGTTGGGAGATGATGCAGTATGCCTCCATATAACTTTGCTTTAATGACTTATTTTGATCCATAAGGAGTAGGACATTCAACCACTTGATGAGAAAAAAATGCAAAACTCTTCATGTGATGTACTAATCAGAAGGCAGGTATTGGGGCATGTCTGCTGCTGGTAAAGAACACTCCATTGAACTGTTGTGCAGCATAGGATGAAGAACTGTACCTTTGGATCCTTGTCAATGCAAAGTTCCAGATTTGCAGAAGCCACATAAACATGGTATGTGCAAGCAGGAGCCTTGCGAGCTTCGAAGAAAACTTTGCGGGCTGCATCAACACCTTCAGTCCTCCTCACAAAACGCATCAACTGCATCAATTGAAAGCTCATCACCTAACTGCACAACAGCCACAATGAAACCCCAAGAAACATACCAAAGACTGCAAGGTGGCCATCAGCCTGAGCTGCTCAGCTTGATGTTATCTATCTTCAACTTGAGTGATGGCTAACAGATACTTTGGTGATTGGAAGGCTAGAAATAACCCAGCAGGATAAGAGTACTGACATGTCCAACCCACTTACCTGAATGTATGCTAAAGCGTTTGCAGTGCTGTCATTACTAATAAGTGTCTCATACACCCCCTTTGCTTCCTGATCCACCACCAACAATTCAAGCCAACTCATGTAAGGGGCAAAAGATTGTTGAGAATCTGACCAGAAAAACCTTCTTGGCTCTAGGATTAGCTTGCACCATTACAAGAACCATCAGATCAAGAGTTAGAAAATCAAAACACACCTTGATTCCACCCCGAGCTTCCTCAAATTCAGCATATGCATAGTGTAAAACTGCAGTATCTGTCAATGCCACAGATGTGCCCTTGAGACAGAAAAGATGTGTTGAAACTAACAAATACTTGTCCATCTCACTGGTGCACAAGGATAGAGATGCTGTCACAAGACTGCTTGCCATTTCATTGTGGCCCATAGATCCGGTACTAAATTAGGAAAGAGCAACAAGAGTTTTGAGGAAAGAGAATTATCGACAGAATGGTGCTCTGCACCTTCATGCAGTGCTCACTCCAGCAGTAGGGTTTCCCTTGATACAAATGTTTGCACAAGCATCCCAGCTCATGTCTACAAATCTCCTCATATAAGCATCGAGATCTTGTACATAACTATGTTGAATCTTTCCAGTAGAATTCCTTATGACATATACAATTCATTCAGCTCCTTCCCAAATTGACACCACTTTCTCCAAATATCAAAGATGATTACATTCTTCCATATAAAAATTGGGTCCATTACAGCTTTGAGGAAGTTCTAATTTTGAGCTGCTGTCCATCATCTCTCACTGTCTTAGCTACTAAGTTTCCTCCAAATGATCAGTTCAACAGTACATTCGAAGTACTACAAGTTCACACCTCTTTCAGCTTCAATTCTAGGTCTCCATAGCACATAGAAAGGCCTTTGGAGTGGGTGAACAAAACATGGGAACGCCTTACTTGAGACCTTGACCAATGGGAGTGCCTTAATCAATGGCCTACTCAAGGCCTCGACCCATTCCTCTTTACATGAGAAATTCTCTATCACTCTTGGATTGAATCTTCAGAGCTCTTGATATTAGATTTACACTTCTAAAACAAGAACATGGACAGGTATCCGGAGTGAGTTCTCTCCATGAACACCTTTCCATACAAAAGGCAATAACCTTTTGTCCAACATGTCAAACAATAAATTGTACCCCAATCTGAGATTTTGAACCCATCTACTGCAGAGTTGACTCCAATAAAGGTTCATTCTCACGCAGTTCCTCTGAAAGATAACCAACACACAGAAGAAATAGAGAAAAAAGAAAAACTTTCATATTCCTGGTTCTTAAGCAGATGAGAAGAAATGTAAGGGGATATAACAGGGATGGAACAAGCCCTTGGGGTTGGGAAGCCTGGCCTCAACGAGCCTTACCAAGCCCTTGGTGCACTAATAGTCCCAAAAACACACACTGCAAATGCTGCAAAAACTCTCTACAACAAAATTGGCAATACTTCTTGCAACCAGGATCTTCTCCAGAATGAAGGACCACCAAATAGAGAGAAGATGCATTACCTGGCAAGGCTTTAAGTGCTCGTTGAAACACAACTGCAGCAGAGTCAGGGGAACCATTTTGAGCATGCCAAGTTGCATAATCATACCAGATGTCGGGATAGTGGTACAAATACATCAAACACTGCACATTAACATCAGAAACTTCAGGACTGGATAAACAAAACTGCTACGACAAGTGTTCAAGAGAGCCATAGATGTCGCAAACTAAGGGCTCGGTTGGTGTTGGAATCATGAAGGTTCATTCTCCTGATAATGACTGAATGGCAGTTGAAATGAGAAGGCCAAAAACAGAGGGCCATAATAACTTGTCAGACAAGAATACCTGCTCATAAGTAAATGCCACATGCTTTGAAAGCCCCACTGCATCTAATCTTTGAGGGTTTCCCCTGCCATGACCAATACCACATATGTTGAAACATATTCCAGAAATGCAATGCAGGTAAAAAATGATGGCAATCAGATAGAAGGATCAATGACATCCAGGGCAGGCCTGAAGGTCAAATTGGACCAGAAAACTTCCAAAGATGTACATGACTAGTACCAACGTCACAAGAGTCAGAAGAATTGACAAACAAGATGCAGTAGACTTTGAAACTAAGGGGAAACAGGAAAGAAAGTGGGAATACATCCTAAGGTCAGATGACCAAAAACTTAGGTTGATCACACAAACATTGCAGAAAAAGAGACCATTTCAGGTAAATTACTTAATTCACGGTACTCATATAACTCCCAACATTTTCAGTTCCAATGTGTAGGTGCATCCACATGTGCATAACAGCTAATACACCAAAAAAAATACTTACTTTTCAAATGTCAACAACTGCTTCCAAGCAAGGCACTGTTGCCCTTCCTGAACACAATGCAAGCTATATTTTCCATCAGGCCTCAAAAAAGATCACCGTCAACATACAAAAAGAGGCCAGGACTTGACTGCAACCAATTTGGCCAAACGAAGTTTAAGGTATCAGAACAGGACAAAATACGGTAAAATACAGACAGTAGAAGTAAGAGCAGGAGAAAAATGTCCAGTTGGAGTGAGCTCCAATAGTCTCTTCACAAACTCATTGATACTTGATACATTGCAGGTCTTAACTGCCTTAGTAGCAGTTGCTAATAGTCATCAACTCATCAGTTGTTCAAAATTGTCACAAGCAGACAAAATTCACCATATCTTAGACGGATTTCCAGAAACATGAAGCATCCAAATAGCCTAAATTATGCCCACAATGCAACAATAGAATGCTATCCAATTCCAAAGGAAAGCTTCATCCATTGGTGATCCGATGAAGATAACTAACAGAAACGTTACAAAAGGCTGCCTGCACACCAATGGCACTTGTGATTCTGCAACCACCTGCTTCAGATAGTGCACTTGTCTCTAGAACTCATAACTGAAGTGATCCCATCATGAAGAACAAACACAGAAGAGGAAACAACAGTAAGCAACAGAGAGATGCACATGAATCGTGACCAACTTCCCAGAGAGAATAAAGAAGTGTAGAAGACCCTATATAGCAGAGTCCACAAGTAGAAAAGTTGCCAGATTTTGGAAAAGCACAGGCATATAAAAATATATACCTCCAATGTTATTGTTCAAGACAATATACTGGGCTATGTCATTCACAGCTAGTACAAACAGAAGGTTGCAGTCAATTGCGATACATGAATAAGCCATGAGTGTGTGAATCAAGTTAAAAAGCATCAAGGGGATGGAACTTGCTTTGTAGGAGCCTGTGGGAGGTACTGCAAGCATATTTGCATCAATACGTTCACAGTATTTCTTGCGCTCCCTATAAACAGCCCTGGCACTGAAGTGCTTGGGTTGATACTCTGCCAAAAGACCTTTTGCCTGCATAGACAGTGCGATTTAGCCCTTAGATAGATGCTTCTCCCTCACTAACCTCTCAATTGTTCTCAAATAAAGCTTGATGCTGTTTTACTTGCCGCTGAAGAAGCAGTGCTTGGCACATTAAAAGGCAAAATGCTTTTGAGGGGCTCACCCAACAACACCCAGAGGTCAAGCAGTGGGTTCATGAACAGAATTCAGAAAGATTGAAAAACCCTTAAAAGCAGATGGCTAAACAGAAAAAAAGACCATGAAATACACTGAAAATATCAAAGATTCACAACCATCCTAACATAACATCAAAGGCACACTGTTCTTATCTCAATATGCTTGTCACTTCTTTGTGAACCATAGGCACAGCACAGTAGACAACACAAAAGCACAATAGCCCATATTGAGCAAAGAACAACAAAACCAGCAGATGATGATCCTGTGAGCAAAATCAATTTTATTGAACCCCATTTTCAAATCACAATCGGTGACCACGTAACTCCTAGACATTTCACACTGAACAAAGGGCAAGCAGCCAACCAGAGCACGGCTGACGGAGTTCTCAAAGTTTTCATATTCCTTCCAGATTTGCTCCACCAGATGAACCGGGGCTAATACAGCCTTCTGATATGCTTTTCGAACTGCTGTCATCCGCTGTGACTCTTCTTGAGGAGTCAGTGCCTGCTCCTCATCAGCATCCCAAGTTCATTTATCAGCTCATTACTACATGAGACTCCATGTGAAAAATGAACCTGATTTGCATTCCTTATACTGATTCACAACCTAAAATTTAAAAACCAACAGACATAACACAGCCCTTGCTATTTGATGCAATGAAAACTGCTTGAGGCTTGGACCAGTGGGAGACATACTGGAGCTGCTTTCAGAAACGAAATGTACTCCAGCCAAACAGGCCCTGCAGTGATGTCAAAACCTGTCGAACAGACAAGGAAAAACAATGTTGCATGAAACCAGCTCATAAGCAGCAGAGTTTTGGTGATCAGTGCAGTCACTGCACCAAGACCAATCACATAGATGTCAGGAAACATACACACACACACACACTTTCCAATATATCTGTCAAGAACGCACCAATATGAGAAAGCATGAACTCAAATGCCTTCCTCATTTCATCTCGCCCTTCAGGGCCTCGGCTGTCATTTACTTTCCTCATATACCGAAGATAAGACCTCCTGCAGAATCAAAACCCCCTGGTTCAGTGTAGAGCATGATCTCCCTCTCCAGATGCAAAGCATTCAGCTCAAAGAAAAACACAACTGTGTGCTAGATAGATTGTAGGTGCAGAAACAAGTAAACAACAGTTTTTTCTCTCAGGATATAAGGACCCTTACCACAGGTCAACATGGAGGCAATGCAGCAAGCAACGACTGAAGATCTGCTTTACAGCTTCATCATCATTTGCTGCAATTTGTGCATCCACATACATTCTCCAGTACCTTGCCTGCAAAAAACAAGCTCAAAGCTTAAATCTTTCTGTTTTTTTTCCAGCATCCACATACATGCTCCAGTAACTCAAGGGCCTGTGGAAACAAGCTCAAAGCTTAAACCTTTCTGTTTTGTTCCAGCATCCACTACAACAACATGCTATATAGACCAATCTCAACAAAGTTGCCAAAAGTGCATCAAACCAAATCAATGAGTTGCAGAACTTCTGGAGAAGCCAAAAAGCAAACTCCAGCTTGCCAGCCCAAACTTTTGCAAAAGAAGAAAGAGCAGATGAAAGGAGATTTTTTTTCACAGCCAAAAAAGAAGAAGATGTCTTACTGCTGTTGGAAACGTGGCAAGAAACTGTTCAAAAACATGTGCAGCCTCTCCAATAGGCTTGGTCTGTCCAACATCTCACCCTAGCACATGTCAGAAGAAGGAAGGAATGGAATTCTTGATTTCTGAAAGCCCTGATGAGACCCTCAAGCATCCTATTCCCTCATGAGAATATATAAGGGGCTCATCAACATTGACATCACAATTGAAGCTGCCACAGCATCACAACAACCTCTTGTGACAGAAGCTTGCAGTGCCATGCTTCTTTTGCCATAGAACATACATGGAAATAGAAACAGCAGCTAAGACATGATATTCCCATGGTTAGGGTTTTACAACACAAGCTCTTCTTCCTCCCTTCAGAGTGACAGAAAGAAACCAGAAGGGTTCTAGAAATGGGAGAGAGAGCGCAAGAATTGTGTACTTGAGCTTCATTGCAAAGAGCAGTCCAAGCCTCGACGTCGTAAGGGTTCGTGGCAATAGATTCTCGTGCTCGTCGCTCCTGTAAACAACAAGAGTCCAAAAGAAAAACATCTGACTCTCAGACGACGACGACGACGACAGGAGAGGAAAAACACAAAACAAAAAGAAGAAAAGAAAAGAAACCCCACCATCCAAAGAAAGAAAAGGGGAAGCTTACATTGACGGTCATGGTGGCGGTATTGGTAAGAGCTGCTGCTGCTGCCTCAGGTACACCAACATCAGCAGCGGCAGCCGCGGGAGCAACAGCAGAAGCAGCGGCGGCCACAGTAGCATTCGCTGTAGTAGTAGTTGCAGGAGGTCCATCCTCCAGTGAACCAGCAGCAGCAGGAGTAACAACTGCTCCTCCTCCCTCCATCATCTTCGCATCCGCTTGCAAGGGACCATCAGTTGCAAGTCCAGCAGCAGCAACGCCGGAGGAGGAGCCCATGCTCTTGATCATCCTTTCTCTCCTTGCACCCCGTCGTCTCCTCCTCTGACGAGCCTTGTCACCGCCGCAGCATTCTCAGCTCGTTATTCTGCTGGAAAAACACAACCGCTTGCGCCTCCATGACGGCAACAACAACAACGCGCAGCACAAAAATCTCTCTCTCTCTCTCTCTTCCGGCTCACCTGCAAGTTGCGGATGGAGGCAAGCTGCAGATGCTAGGGTTTGAATCCCAACTGTCCTCTGTCCCTCCTCCTGGTGTGTACTCTTGTTGAAGCGTCCGGTGACAGGCGAGGGAGGATGTGTGATCTCTTCTCTCTACTGCCTACCGCAAGAAGATCATGGCGCCAAACTCTTGCGGGCCACCACCAAGAAGAATCGCGCAAGGATCGGAGTCGTCCTGGAGTGGAAATCCTTTAGGGTTTAGCAAGCTTGTCAAGTAAAATCTCAAAGGCTTTGTCATGAACTTGGAGCCTTTCATCTTGACTCTTTTTTGTTGTGGAGTTGATGAAAGCTTCTTTAGGAGGCCAGAGAAGAGACAGCCTATGTAGACTATGTCCTCTGAGTGCTAGCCAACAGGATGACAACAGAGAGTCTCTTCACATTGCTTCTGGAAATGTGACAGAAACCCAAGAAGCAGATTTTTGTATTATGGTTTGCTTGAAGTTATGTTGGGCAGATTATTGTGCACTTATCTACAGGCACCTGCTGTTGGAGAAGTTGATGAAGTCGTTGGGTAGTCATGGCAGCAGGTCGTTTCCGCTCGCTCTTCATGATGGAGAAGGTGATGATGGGTCTGACACTTTGTGAGCAAGTCTCATTAGGTTTTATGATTCTCCGCTTATTTTCATGTTACCATTCAAGTTGTTTTTTTGTGGGAGATTTCTCTGCTATTTCATAGATCTGTATCAGTGCTCTGGTTTACAATTGTCACCTCTCTCTCTCTCTCTCTCTCTCTCTCTCTCTCTCTCTGTGCAGTATGGATATATTGTTGTCATGGGTGTCTGGTGGATTGAGGCCATGCAGTCCATGTGTTCTCAAGTGCAGTTGGATCTGCAAACTCAATATCCAATTTGTAGGTGGAAGTTCACTTTGTTTCTTACATGTGGGCAGACTCACCAAAGACCAGCTCAATAGTCATCTGTATATTCTTACGGGATTTGCTTTGCTAGAGGCACAAGTAAGCATGAATAGGTTTTGAGCAGCATAATATTATTGTTGCATGGTTCTGTTGTAGTAGAAACCTTTGAACCTAGTTTCTTCTTGGCTTCTGGTTGCCATTTCTACCATGGTTTTACTAAGTTTTGGATCTTTGGGGTGTTTGTTGGCTGATGCTCAGGTTGAGAAGAAAGAGTGGAGAAGTGAGAACAAACTGTGGTGTGGTTGAAGAAATCAATTATCCCATTTGCTCTCCAAAGTATAGACTTTGATGAGTGTTCTCACTGTATCTCCGAGGACTTTGATGGGCTATGGTTGAGAATCACCCACCTTTGAATTGTGAAAGACTGTGAACAAGGTTAGTTTTTCATACGCTTTCTGGAATATTATTATTACCTAGATACAACAATGCACTTCTAGCTATTTGAAAACAATTGGCTAAGTAAATGGGAGTTGCACAAGGTGGTGTTTTTTTTTACAGGGTTGGTTTCATCATCATGATCTTGTCACCTGTGTGTTGAAGCAACTATATGGCAAAAGAAAGATTACAAGTAAATACCCAAGAAGTTAATTTGTGGTGTGCAGATGGGGATACTTAGTACTTCACAGTTTCAAGGTTCCACCAGATTAGCTCTGGCAGTAAACAGATATGGTGCTTCTGTTCTAGAATGTATGTGTTTGGGGAGGGGGGGGGGGACTCACAAGTCCCATTTTTGCAATTGACATCGAGCGGCAAGTTCAAACTCTCAACAGAAGAAACTGCAATCCACAATTCAGCAAGCTTTACATGAACAGGACCCCTTTTTTTACCCTCTCAAAAAGAGCTTGCAATAGATATATGTGAAAGAAATGACGCTCGAGTGATATAATAGAGCTAATTGCTGCCACTGCCTCTATTTGTTGCAATCCTCTGCAACCACTGCAACAAGATGCAAGGATGATGCAATCACAGATCCTGATGTGCAAGGAGATAGATGTCATCCTGCCGACAATTGAAGATCTCAAACAAGCAAGGAGATTGATCCATCCATGCACATACGAGAATATGCAATTTGCATCATCATCCAGCCAACAGTGATTCCTCAACATGAGAGAATCTGCAATTGCATCCTATCCTATACTGCTAGCCCAAACAATGTGAGAACAAATCTGTGATTGAATGCCAACAATGGATCCATCCACTCATCCTCTGAGCGTGTGATAATCAATCTGCAATTTTGCTGTGTCCTGCCAACAATCCTTCCAAAGATGCACTCCCACCAGCCCTCGATTCATCATTAACCTCTCAGCTCCAACATGCAAATCAAGCAAGCAAGCAAAGACGGCGATCGAACTACCCTGGTCAGGCCGGGGGCCCACCGCCGGCGCATTCCACGCATGCTGCGAGACCTAAACCAAATTTCCTCGTCGGAACCGCGAAGCATCGATGGGTTGGTAAATTGGGTACGCTTGTAGGTCCTCTCCATCTCTGTCTCTCTCTCCTTTTTCTGGGGTTGAAAATTTCGGTCAGCTTCTTGGCACCAAGGGCGACTGGAAGCTTCTGAGAGTAGGTGAATTGGTCATTTCGTGCATCTTTTTCTTGGAGGATTTGGAGATGAGGGACACGGTGGCAAGGTTATATGATCACGGGAGGAGGAGGAAGAGGAGGAGATCAGCGAACTTGGAGGGTACAACAAGAAGAGTTGGTGAAGCTTGTTGCACAAACTTGAGAACTTCCTGTAAAGCTTCAGGCTTGAAAGGAGTTTTGTGAGACTGGATCTAGGTTGGGGATAGGGATAGGAGGGAAAGCCTAGGAGGAAGAGGAGGGAGAGAGAGAGCAATGTCATGGGCGCTGGGAAGTTGGAAGAGGCAGGTGGAGACATTTCATCTGACCTTGGGCTATGGGGAGGATGATCAAGAGGAGTATGATGGTGTGGTGGGTGGTGGTGGTGGGGGAGGGAATGGAGGAGGAGGAGGATTGGGAATCCTCAAGAAGAGTGGTGGATCGCCTCGGAAACAGCAGGATGTGGTGGGAGCGGAGCTCACGGCTGGTTGCAAATTCCGCATCGAGCTTGACTGGGCAGCAGGGGATGACGAAGAGCAAGTGGCTCTCAAGCTGCAATCGCAGCTGATGGTCAACTTGCCTTCTCCACATGACGAGGTGCAAGTGTCGCTGCGAGTTGTAAGCAAGCAGCAGCACATCCAAACAGGAGGAGGATCACAATCCCCCCCCAATGTCAACAACAAGAACAGCTTGCAGATTGCACCCAATTGCGAATTGCACAAGCAAGAAGAAACAAAACAGGAAGAAGAAGCAAATGGTGTTTCTGATGATCATGATCACGATGGTGTCGTCAAGGTGGAAGTCGGTCTGGAGGTGCACAAGCGGATGGAGCTTCTGAAAGTGGTATCCTTGTCAAGGACAGTGGGATCTGGACCTCCAGGAGAGGGATTGGGACTGCTGTCAAGAGTGCTTGATCCAAGTCCTACAGATCGCACAGGCAAGATCACAGCTTCTGGAGAACTTCTGGCTCGAATGCAACATCATCGAAGTCTTACTGTCCTCAATCTCTCCAATTGCTTCCTCACTGTCAGTCCCCTCCTGCCTGCCTATCCAATGCACCCATCCACCCACCCACAAGCCCTATTCCTGATTCCGCATTGCATTTTCATTCTGTGTCTGAATCCTCATGACTGATTTTGCAAATCAATTTCTGATTCCACATAAAACCTGACTGACTGATGGACAGACGGATGCGGGTGCATTATTGGGTGTTTTGCAGTCACTGCCTGTGGAAATTCTGAAGCTGCAGATGTTGGAGAGACTGTACTTGGACAACAACAAGATTGCAATCCTGCCTGTGGAATTAGGCCAGCTTATGCACCTTCATGTGCTCCACTGTGATCACAACTCTCTTGTATCCATTCCAGGTACCCATGTTTTCAAGCCATCCCATTGCATCATTGCAATCCAGATCTTGCTTGGTTGAAATGCCATTGGTTTCTCTCTCTCTCTCTATCTCTCTCTCTCTCACTTCAATTTTTTTTTCCAGCTCTGTTTCTGGATGATGGTGAATTTCCAATGGTTTCATGCTTTAACCCTTTTGGGCTGTAGGGGAGCTGCGGGAGTGCATAGAGTTGGAGGAGCTCTCACTTGAGCACAACAAGCTGGTCCGACCTTTGCTGGACTTCAGGTACTGAAAATATGAACCAGACCCATTCTTTTGCTATCTCAGTTTGCTTCCTGCAATTAGTGCACATGCACAATCCATTTGTATCTTTGCTATATGATTCCTGCAATAAGTGTGCATTTGCAATCCATTTGTATCTCAATCTGATTCCTGCAAAGAGTGCATGCACAATCCATTTGTATCTCGCTCTGATTCCTGTGATAGTGCATGAACAGTACTACATTGTTGTTTTCTTGTGAAGAAGGAGAATTCTTTTGCATGCATTTTGTTCTTCACATTTTGCAACCTTCCAATCAGGGCAATGGCAAAACTACGAGTGCTGCGTCTCTTTGGTAATCCTCTGGAGTTTCTGCCCGAGATCACACCATGCACAAATCTGCGTCATTTGTCTTTGGCCAATGTGCGCATTGAGGGTGACCAAGCTCTCTCCACGATCAATGTTGATATTGAGGTGTGCATTTGGACCTTCCAACCCCTAAACTCTTTGTGTGTCGGAGTGATGGGTGCAAATCAGCAAGTCTTCAAAGGAGCTATCATCACTCTGCTGTGTGTCTGATGTGGTGGGTGGAGGGTGATGTTTTCATCTGCAGGCTGAGACTGCTTCGTACTTTGTTGCATCAAAACACAAGCTGAGTGTGTTTTTTGCACTCATTTTTCGGTTTTCATCATGTCAACATCCACTTCTGGCATCAGCTTTGGCAAAGATGTCTCAAGACATCAGCAACAGGGCTGTCATCGGCAAAGATGAGGGTGCTCTACGCCAACTTCTTAGCATGATGCTCAGTGACAACCACCATGTGGTCAGTCAGTAGCTTATATAGTCCACAGCTGAAACTTAATGTGCATTTCTGATCTCTTGTGAATTGGCAACAGTTTGATTTTAGCATGACTTTTGTACCATGAGCTTTGAATGTGATTTACACTCTACTGCTACCTGACAAGAATTTGTGTGTGGTGATTTCAAAGGTGGAGCAAGCATGTGTAGCACTGGCATCACTGGCAGTGGATGGAGCAGTTGGAGTGCGGTTGATGCGTGCCGATTTGGTGCAGGCAATAGAGATGGTGCTGCGCAACACTGCCAGTGTTGAAGAGCTTCTTATTTCAGTCTTGCAGATTCTTATGAATCTAGCCTTCACATCTGATGCTCTGGCTGTGCGTGTGCTCACCAAGGAGATTCTTAAGCGACTCAAGCTGCTGTGTGCACACAGAAGCTCTGAGGTTGGTTGATGGTTTTGTGCTACTGAATTAATAAGGGCAGAAATCCACAAAAGTATTGCTGAATGCAACTGAGAAAAAGGCAGAAGTGTTAACAAGCTAGAGGGGTTGGATGTTGATGACCAGGTGCAGCGACACGCACTATTGACTGTGGGAAATCTTGCTTTTTGCTGGGAGAATCGGCGATCATTACTGGCATCCGAGAGCTTGCGAGATCTGCTGCTTCGATTATCAGCTGGGTCAGATGCAGGTGTCTGTAAAGCAGCTATACGAGCTCTAGCTATTCTTGGTAAGCAGATCCGTTTTTGTTCCATCAGTTTGATTTGCATTTTGGTAGGAGACAGAACACATGTGAACCTTTTTGAAGGTAAAACCTTTGATTGCACCCTCAACTTTTGTTATCAACATTCAGGTGAGAACGAATATCTGAGGCGAGCAGTGAAAGGACGACCTGTAGCAAAGCAAGGGTTGCGCATTCTATCCATGGATGGTGGTGGCATGAGGGGAATGGCAACAGTGCAAATGCTGCGGCGGATTGAGCAAGGGACTGGACGACGAATTCATGAGATGTTTGATCTCATCTGTGGAACCTCTACTGGCGGCATGCTTGCATGTGCATTGGGCATCAAGCAAATGAACCTCGATGAATGTGAAGAGATCTACAAAAGTCTAGGTATGTACCCATGTATGCAGTGTTTCCTCCAATTGAGCTCAAGCTGCCTCTAGTCTCCAGTACACTTGTTGGTGGAGGATTTGGGCAGCATCCAGCTTCACCCACTCAGATGTCTCAGACTTTGCACTGGAACCTCTAGTTGTTGGTGGAGGAGGATTTTGCATCCTGAACCAAAATCTAAACTTGTTGGATTCATCATGCAGGGAAGTTGGTATTTGCAGAACCCATTCCAAAAGACAATGAAGCAGCCACATGGCGGGAGAAAATTGACCAGGTCTACAAAAGCTCATCTCAAAATTTTCGTGTTGTGGTTCATGGTTCCAAAGTAAGCCTTCAGAACTCACCCTTCTTCTTTCTTCCTCTTGTGTACAAGGTGAATTTTTGTTATGGGATTTTCATTTTCAGTAACCAGTGTTGTGGCATTTGAAGATGACAACACTACTGAGACAGGATGAGGGGCTTATTGTGTGGTTTATGGAGTAGCACAATGCAGAGCAGTTTGAGCGGCTGCTAAAGGAGATGAGCCCAGATGAGGGAAACCTTCTGATTGAAACTGCAGTGAAGGCCATTCCCAAGGTTTTTGTTGTTTCAGCACTCGTCAGTGTCACTCCTGCACAACCATTTGTCTTCCGTAATTATCAGGTATTTGCAGTGGTCACCCTGGACCATGACATTGTTGCTAGAAGAAATTGTTGGCAAAGTCTTTGTAACAAAGGATATAGACTTCTTGGTTGGAATTGGTTGTGGGGATGGAAAAGTATTTTTGTTGTGAATCAGAGCAGGATGGTTGACAAAGAGAAGGGGGATTTGTGTTTTTTGTGGGCACAAAGTATCCACCAGGGACTCCTGAGACAGCCCCTTGGACCAATGATGGGCCAGCAGCATCGGTCTCAGGAACGCCAGCAACAGCAACACCACTGACAACACAGGTGGGTCCTCACAGGAGTGCCTTCATTGGGAGCTGCAAGTACCAAATTTGGGAGGCCATCCGTGCCTCCTCAGCTGCTCCTTACTATCTTGACGACTTCTCAAGTGGTAAAAGTTTTTCTGTTTCTATCACAAGATTTTCTGTGAACACAAAAACCCCTTAGTTTACTATTATCTCTTGGACAACAGTGACAAACACATGATCAACATAAGATTGCGGATATGTGATCATCACAAGCTGATGTTCACTTTAATTTATGTTTTTTGACCCCAAAAAATATCTGTGCTTTTTGTTCATAACAGACTCAAATCGGTGGCAGGATGGAGCCGTTCTAGCAAACAATCCTACAATCATAGCCATCCGTGAGGCACAGCTTCTATGGCCTGATGTGCAAATAGGGTGCCTCATTTCAATTGGGTGCGGAAATCTACCCACTAAGGTAGTTGGTCTTCCTGATAACAAACCACCAATGGTGATAGAAAGAGACAACTAACGACTCATATATGGATGAGTTGAGATTGGAATAATATTCATGATTGAAATGGGTGGGTGTAAAATGTGACCAGGTAAGGGGCAAAGGAGGATGGCGGTATTTAGACACTGGACAAGTCTTGATTGAGAGTGCTTGCTCTGTTGAACGAACTGAAGAGGCTCTGGACACTCTGCTCCCTATGCTTCCAGGCCTCCAGTATTTTCGTTTCAATCCAAGTATGCGTATTTTCTCTCATCCCCCAGTGGCTGGATGAAGAATGGATGGGATGCATGTAGGAGGGGGGTTTATTAGGTATGCATTAGTGCTTCATTGTGTTTTGGGGGTTTTGGGATTTTTTGCAGTAGTATTTCTCATTGTGAAAAGCTTGTTGCTGGAAAAATTTCAGTTGATGACAGGTGTGGAATGGAGCTTGATGAGACGGATCCTGCTGTCTGGAATAAACTTGAAGCTGCTACTCAAGAATATGTGGATGCCAATACCTTGACATTTCAAGCTGCCTGTGACTGCCTAGCACCACCACAGCAAGAAGAAGATCCTTGGTTGGATACAAACCGTAATTTACGGAATGCAGCTTCTAAAGGAAAATTAGCAGGTAAAGAGAAAAGCCTTCAAAGTCTAACTGGGTAAGGCCAGTGTCCTTTTCACGAAAATGGGTTTCTAAGATGAAGTTGACTTCAACATATGCAACTGGAGGTTTTTTCAGGCTTGTATTCCAATCTCTTGAACTGTCATTCTGGTTCTCAGCTCTTCAGGTCCCTCAACATGTTACTGAAAATTTTGTACATGGCCAGAGGAAATGGTGGCAGGCCTTGGGTGGAGACGAAAGGTTCTACTTGTGGAAGCATGCCGCAGTCCTGACCTTCCCAAACCATGGAGACATACCCGTTTCCTGGAAGCTTTTTGTAGACGTCATGGCCTCAAACTAGAGTTGTACAGCTGTGGAATCGGACCACAACAACCAATTGCCACACCGACCAACACCACACCATTTGCATCACCCTTACTTAGTTCCAGTATTCCTGCAAGTCCACTGCCCTACAGTCCCGAGCCTGGACTGTTGCAACAGTCCAAAATAGATGGGGTTCCCCCTCTCAGCCTTGATGGTGGGTCTAACCCTTCATGGTCACCTCCATTAGGACCACGACAATTGGCACCTCCAGTGCAGGTGTTGCTTGAGAAACTGCAAGGCTCTTCACAAGTGGGTCTTGTTCATTTGTCCCTTCACACGGACCTCACAGGCTTTGTTCTAAGGTCGGGAGTCTGCCCCTACTTTTTTTTGATGTGACATAAGCTTTAGACTCCAAATGAAAGCTTAGTTCCCTGGTACAGGCATATCTGTGCATCCAGCATGCATCCACAAGTATACTTTAATGCTTTTCCAAAAGGCATGAGATGTTCAGGTCAACACAGAAAAGTATACTGTCCTTCACATGTTCGATTTGGAAATGTGCAGCTGGCGAAGTGATATAATGGCAGTGGCCGAGCCTGGTGAGATAGCAGGTGAATTTTTGCAAAGCGTGATAAGCAGCATGCGTCAGGGTATGTTAGCCAAGAAGCCATCACAACTGCCTCGGTTAACAAACCTTGCCAGTTTGGTGGCGCACTATCCCCGGTTCCTACTGGGAGGAACTCTATACCGCTTCATGGGACGCCATACACAGGTTCCCATCATCACTCTTGAGAAGTCTAAACAGCATTGAGTTTTTTCCCATCTTTTGCTCTGGAAATTTCTTTTCTTTGATTAGGATTTCTACTTCAGGTGCTAGCATCTGTAAGCAGAAAATCACTGGCTTTTTCTTACATCCTTCCAGAAAGCTGACTTTGTTGCAAGAGAGCACTGATCATCGACAGTCATAGTTTCCATGGCAGATGTTGGCAGATGGTCAGGAGGTGGGTGCTTACATGTTCCGAAGGACACTGGCATCATGTCACCTTACTCCGGATGACATACGGTGGATGGTGTGTATAAATCAGAGACTTTAAGTTTTGCTCTGCCTTCTTCCCTTGAAAGCCTCATTCATCATCTGCCTGATTACTTTGTTTTGTATCGAACCATGAACCACTCTCATGGGCAGCTCATATTGTTTAGGATATGGACAAGTGCTGCTGGCATGTTGTTTGATCAATGGGCTTCATATGTGCATGCATCATCAAGATCTGCCTCTCATGTGAAGTAGATCATCGAACAACCAGAGTGGGTGGAACTTGTCGGCTGTTAAATGAATGGTTTGTGTGTGTACCACAGGTGGGTGCATGGAGAGACCGGCTCATAATATGTACAGGAAGACAAGGGCCACCAGCAGCAGCTGTGAAGGCATTTTTGGATGCAGGAGCAAAGGCAGTGATTGCATCTTCAATAGAACCTGCAGAGACACTACAGCAGCGTACAAGTGGTGCAAGCGATTCTCTCCCGATGGAAAAGGAGAGGGATGCAGCTACACTAAGCGATGCAGGGAGGTTTGTGATCGCTGATGAGGAAGAGGATGAAGAAGAAGAAGAGGAGCCTGGGAGCCCCCAGAGCGACTGGGAAGACAGTGATTTTGAAAAACAGGAGAGTCACATGCAGCGGCATGAAGTGGAAGAAAAGGAGTTGTCGACATTTTTGGGTGCGTTATATGATGCACTGTTTCGACAGGGTCTTGGAGCTGAATCTGCGCTTCAACTTGTGCTTGAAACGCATCCGAAGCAGCACTATCGGTGCATTCTTCCCTCCGTTTAAATTCTCTTTACTGTGCAGTTGTTACCCATGTTGTCAACCAGATTTGATCCAAGCAACCAGAATTGATCCAGCATCACGTTGTGTTCACAAAATAGTGAACCCCAATACAATATTGTAATACAGCCAGCTTTTGGTGCTTAAAACACCATAGCCATTTAATTTTGGTGCACCACCAGAAAAAAAAATTTGGTGGAAAACAAGCACCATCACGCACTTCAAATGAATATGGGTTTTGCTTTTGATCTGTTCATTTTATTGTTGTTATTTACTGTACACAGGTTGAAATTTCAGTAATATATATAACTCTCTGCTTTTTGGGGCTGTTAGAAAAGCTATAACACTTGAAGCAGTGCTTGTTTCCTCACGCATGGTAATGTGGAGTCAAATTTTGTCAGAATTCCAAACCATTTGGAGGGGAGGAATTCATCACATTTTGAGCAAGATTTTGAGTTTGGGTGCAAATTTTTGGCAGTTTTCTTCATTGTTTGAACAGTTCTCTACAAACCTGTCACCAGTCAAATGTCAAGTATTTCTTGGGATGCTCACTAATGATGTTACAAAAGATGTTTCAATTGAAGGAAATGGGACAAGTTTGAGAGACCTGAGTCGCATTTTCTTGATGACTTTTGCCCTGATTAACTTGGTTATCACATTTGCCAACTAAAAATTAGTAGCTAAATGGGCATTAATTATGCATCTTTTTTTGCTTAATTAAGTTTAATTGCTCTTCTTCTTCTTCTTCTTCTATTTATGTTGAACCACAAGGAAAGGTTTTTGTTCAGTTTATTGTTTTTGCCTTTTGGGCATCTTCAAAATTGGTTCATTTAAAAAGGGTTTATTATTTGAAATAAGAAGTGGGGATCTTTCCAATAACCCCTCCAAAAAAAAAAAACAAAAAAAACAAGAAAAAACATAAAAAGGTTCCATTGTCATTAAAAAAACCATCATACTCTTCAAAAACATGCTTTCCATATTTTTTTCTTTTTTCCCCTAAAATTACACTTTTTATGCATTTCTTGTTTTGATTTATTTCTCTAATTTATTTCTTTTCCTTTTCTTCCCATTTTTTTTTTAAAAAAATTCATCTCTTTCTTTTTCTCCATTTTTAAAAATTCTTTCTATGATTGTTTCATAAACCTCTCTCTCTCTCTCTCGGAGGTTTTTTTAATGAACTACTTAGCTGAACTTTTGCCTTAGCATATTTACAAGTCTTAATAATAGAAATTCATCAAGTTGAGAGGCTTGAGGGGAAACACTTGGGGCATCCCCAACATAACTTGTTTCATGTGATTGTTCCCATTAGCTCCTTCCCTAAGGCTTCTCACTTTCATTAACCAAGCTTGCTTCTTGTTATGGTATCCCAACACAACTCATATGTCATGTTAAGCTAAGTTGTAGTAGGTAATCATCCCCAACTCAATGGTATCCCCACACAACTCATATGTTGTGTTAAGCTAAGTCTTAATAGTAAATCATCCTCAACTTACTTGTATTCCAACACAACTCATATGTTGTGTTAAGCTAAGTCTTAGTAGTAAATCATCCCCAAGTTAATGATCACTCATTTTCGGTCTACTTAATATGTGTGAACAAGGACATTTAAATGCTTAAAGGAAGGTCATACAAAGTTGATTTTACCTTCTTTGGCAAGTAAAATAAGATCATTTCCAAATCATGCATGCAATTTTAAACGGTTTTACTTCAATAGGATTAATCACAATATTGTGTGTCATTGTGTGAATGTTCTTAAAATGTCGAGAACTATGCCATTAGGTTCTTATATGATTATTTTATTTTATTTTTTTGGTGTTAATATTAATGAACACCTTTTATAAGCACTATGGCCACATAGGTAGGTTGTGGGTTCAACATTGAACACTAAAATATTAAAGATCAAAGAAGGCAAATCAAGGGCTTGCATCCAACTAAAGTAACTATGAACCAACATAAACTAATGAGTACATTGCCCTTGGGGAACAATTATCTCCTCAAAGGGGGAAACATGGGCTATTTCTTGATTATAATGTGTCCATAACCCCACACAATCATGCCCAAGAAGATTGGCTTCTTTAAGAAGTCATGTGAATGAGATCCATATGAAACATCTCATACACATAATGAAAGACATATTAAATCAATAACAAATTAATACTAAATCAATTTCAAAATGTTGTAATTGCAATACCTCCACCATGTTTGTAGAGATAATGATGTTGTAACCACACTAATTTGTTGGTTTTTGACTTTGTATTGAACTCTCGTCTAAACCATGTTCATAGAGGTAGCATCACAACTACATTGATTTAGTGATCTTAAACTTTGCATTGAACATTCATCTAAACCATGCTCATAAAGGTAGTGCCACACCCACATTAGTTTATTGTTCTTTGATTTTGCACTAAACATTCACTTAAACCATGTATACATAGACAACATTGTGCCCATATTGTTTTTATGTTTTTTTTTTAATTTTGCATGCAATAGGCACTAAAACCATGTCCACATACACAACACCACATTCACAATGACTTTAATTAGACTTCATTAGTGCTACATATGTTTCAATTTAATATTATACATTGGACATTTTGAATCAATGTTGACATTATGCATTCTAAATGTTGATTTGCAAAACTAAAAGTTTGTGATGAAGAAAAGTAAGATTTTTCATCAATTCATAGTCAACCCATTATCTCTCACAAAATATGATGTGAGAATTGATGTCGCACTTGGTGTTAGTATTATGGTACATCGATGGTAACATGATAGTAAAAAAACCCAAAATCTTGGAAAAATGTAGTGTAAATTTTAGATTAAAACAACAAACTTATGTGACAACCCACAAATGAACACTTTAATTCAATGTTAGCATAGTTCTACAAGAGTTCCTTGTTCTTTATCAAATTCCTTGTTGCCATCATTAGCTCTATGTTCTTTGCTCATGTGTATAGCCTTTGTTATTCCATTTTCCTCATATTTTTTATAAAAATCTTTTACATGGTTTTTGTATCTTCTCTTTCTTATTTGCACTTATGACATGTTTGTTGAAACAATTGTCAAATGTTGTTTTTGATATTTTCATGATGCTAAGGAAAGCATCTTTGACATGTCTCACCACTATATCCAACTATGAAGGAATAGAACATTTAGAATAGGTTTAGAATATTGCAAGACCAAACACTACACCTAGTGCTTGACTTTTTAAAAGAATTTGCAATCATATAAAGCAATTTAAAATTGAATATTTGAGCACATATATTAGTTGAAAAATATGAGAGTCACAGTTATAACATCCTCCTTTACTAAAAAAATTTTGAAATTCAAAAAATAAAAAATAAAATTACCCCCACGTTGCAATTGTTAATGAAGAGAAAGATGTGTGCATGACATTGTAATAACTAATTTAAGGACAAAGACACGAGTAATCAAGGCACAAGTAGTAGACCAACAAAATAAACACAACATCAAAAACAAAAGTAGTAAAACAATAAAACAAATACAAAAAGAGAAAATATTGAAGTTTAAATGTTGAAAATAAAGCCCAAAAAAATTTAACATAGTACAACTATAAAAGAAGTGAAATATGTTGGCCCAACCTCACAAAAAGTTGTAAAAGGGAACAAAGACACAAATGAGATCAAAGAGAGTGTGAACAAATGAACAAATCATTACCCCAACAAAAGTTGTTGATGAGGAAAATGTCGGCATGAATTAACATAATGGAGTAAAAAAAGAATTGCAATGCAACAATTGTTTGCATAGTAAGATGCCGACATAATGTGACAAAAGAGGAAGAAAAAAAGTTGAAGGAGATAACAACGCATATTTGCTCTTATCAAAGTTGGCATCATCATGTGTGAATGTTCATTGTAGTTAGGTACCACTAACATAAAGCTACATGGCATTTGCATGTGTGTTTAAAAGTTAAATATCATCATGAAATAATGTTAAGCCTAAATAGGACACATGTGAATCACATAATGTTAGTATAATATGTCACACTAAAGTGCCTAATGCCATGATTGAAAGGTGCATAATGAACATCCATGACATCCATATTAAAATTATATACCTAGCTTAATAAAAAGTAAATCCATTTATGATCGTTAATGCCAAAATTATTTTGACACAAATAATCCAAAGGTTTATTATTGTCTTCCAAAAAAATTGCAAAATTCTTATTATTATGCTTTTTATTAATGGAGGTAATAAAACAAATATTTTAAAATTATGGCCATCTTATAAGTGGTAGGGGGTTCAACTCCACCATTTGGGCCATTTTATTTCATATAATAAACTTAATTATAAAAGGAGCATGTAGCCCATTTCAATCAAATTGAGGGATTAAATTTAACCTTCATGGAAAAGAACAAGGGGTCAAGAAGATGAAAAATGAAAAGGATTATTGAAAAAAAAAAACTTGACATCAAAATGAATATTGACTAGAACAACAACACAAATTATGTGATGATCTTGGATAAATAAACCATCAACCATGAATCCTCTAAACCCTAAACAAACCATCAATGCCATTGCAAATTATCATGTTATGTTGATGTACAAAAGCAGCATTGATGATCATGGAAACCAATGAACAACAAAAACATGATGGGTGATATGCTTACCACAAAACCATTACAATTGGATTTTTTACAAACTTGCAAAATGATCATGTGAAGTAAAAACACATTAAGGTGGACCAAAATTGGTAATTGAAAGTCGATTCCAAAAGCCTATATCTATTGCATTTTGAACCTCATGAAACTGGGATTTAAATAAAAACATTTAAATGATACATGTTGAAGTTAACATATTTTTCCATGTCCAAGTTCATATTTCCATAATTTAAATATTTTAAAACTCATCTATTGAATGTTTGTCATGAAAAAATAAATTTAGATTGTTTAATGAACTTTACAAGATTATGTGATTATTTAGGTTTTTATTTAAATCTTAACGGAAAGAGGGATTTTTTTGTTATTTGATTTTAAAAAATTTAAATGTTATGATATCTCAAAGTGTGGTTGTCCAAATTTGTAAACATGTTCTCCAATTCCATTAGAAGCAAAGATTTGTCACCATATTTTTTGAACTAGGACCTTAGATGTATCATAAATTGCAAAGTTCACCTTTTACTAAATATTCAGGTTTTTATTGTAATTTTTTCAAAATTAGAAAAATTTAAATATAATTTTCATTTTCTATTTTCTTTGTTTTCGTTAAATTTTTCACATGCATTTGAATTGTATAAAACAAGACTTGACTAACCCATAAAAATTTGCCATTGTGAATTCCATCAAAATGCATTATAATGTGCAATTACCATATTACATTGACATATTGCATGACCATGACATTGTTAATTTGAGTATATCTTGGGCTTTAAAAAAAATTTCAAGCACAACATTAAAATGACATGTATCCAAAATCTTGGATGTGGTAAATGTCATAATGGTGTGAAAACGGGTTTGCTCTTGCAAATTTGCACCCAAATGACAAACATTTAAAAGACCAATAAAAAGAAAATGACCCCTTTTAATTGGAGATGCATAGCTATTGGCCACACATTAACTATTATTATTGATTAATCAACAATAATTATTAACCCATGTGTGACATATAAAATGCCCCCTCAATGTAAATTGCCCAAAAAAAACTATTGCTTATGGGTGAGGGAGGAAGCAAAAACATTAACACTAAATTTGGATGCAATAAATATTGATATTTTCGAAATGCATTGCTAGAGTTGCTCTTATGTTGTTGCAATGAACATTATGTTTGTTGTTCATTGTTTAAGTATCTCACTCTAAGGTCAATTTCATCATTAAATAATTCTTTAAATATTGAAATGATTTTTTGTGAAAATATGTAGCGGAGGTGTAGAAAACCATTGTAATTATTACATGCATTGTAATCTAAATAATTTTACTAGAGTCACATGGGCAATATCATAGTAGACTATTGTAGATCATGAAAAAAAACATGCAAAATTTAAGGAAAAAGTTTGTTTTTTGGAAAAAAAAAAAAATCATTTTTGTGAATGTGGAAGTTTGACCGTAGGCTATGGTATTCAAAGTTTTCAAAGGAGATTATTATTTTTTTAATTATTAAAAAAAATTATTAAAAAAAAAAAAAAAACCCTGCTACAAATTATAGTAGGTGTAACCTACCCACAAGCAGCTAATGGGTAATTATGGTAATTATTGTAATATTCATTTGGTGTTATGGATTACACACTGTGAACCAAATGTGGCAGGACATAAGACGGTGAAGTAATGTCCTGCCACATTTGGTTCATAGTGTGTAATGCCCTGATGCTATTTGGTTAACAGGCTCTAGTAATGCCCAGCCCTAATGCAAGGGTGGGCATTACCCTAGACATCAATGCTAGTGTGTAATGCCCTGCTACCATCCCGTATATATAGGCTTTAATGCCCTAATGCAAAGCCATTACCTTACACTTCAAAGCTAGTGTGTAATGCCCTGCTACCGTTGCTGCAATGTCTTTACTGGCAGGCCCAATATATTAGTGTAGTACATTTCACACTGGGGGGAAATGTCCTGCCCACATTTGGTTCACACTGGGGGCTAATGTCCTGTCACATTTGGTTCACACTGGGGTGAAATGTCCTGCCACCATTTGCTTGTGATTTTGAGCTTACAAATGAAAACTTTGTTTTGTTTTTTTGTGATGTGCTTCCAAAATCCATCACTACTTACTTACCTACCTATCTACCTACTTATCTACTTATTTATTTATTTATCTACGTATCTATTTGTCTATCTACTTACTTATTTACATATTTACTTATCTACATACCTACTTATTTATTTATCTATTTATTTATATATTTATTTATTTACCTATCTACCTACCCCTCCCAAGGGATGGATGAAAAATTCCCATTTAAAAAAATAAATAAATAATCAAATTTTTTATCTAACTATTTATTTATTTATCTACCTATTTATTTATTTACAAGTTTATTTATGTATCTACTTATTAAATTTTTTTATTCATTTATTTACATATTTACCTACCTACCTATCTACTTACCCCCTCCCACAGGATGGATGAAAAGCCCTCATTTCAAAAAGGGTACAACTAAAGAGTCAACTATCCCACACAAGGGGGTGACATTCAAAGCCCCTTTCCTATCCATCTCGCTTGGCATTGCCCTTTGGGTACAATGGCAGCTTTTATTATCCAATAAGAATAGCCACATTTCACTCCCCAACTTTGGACACATGCTTTCAGAGTCATCCTTGCAAAATGGACCTTTGGGTGGCCCCCCAACTGAACAACCACTGACCCTGACCACCCAACCCAACCTGATCCGCATTTACACACATATATATATAATGGTTCAACTCATGTACACATGTATAATCGTACAACTCATGCTTACGGAGAGTGTGGGTGGGTTGGACTCATGGTTCATGTCCAAACTTTAGGAATTCGTTACTTATAATGTATCATAATGCTGGGGCTAGTTCGACGCTAATTAGTATATTGTTTTCAGAAATGTTCAAATACATTTTTTTAAAATTCAGAACTATTTTTTTTAAGAAGGAAAATGAAGAATCTTATCAAATATATGAGAATATATCCTCATTTGTTGAAATTGAAATCCTCAAAATTAATTAATTATTCGACAAACAAGTGTTGAAGTCCCCAAGGTATTAGGGTATTTTTATGGTTGGGGGTCATTTCCAACTACTAAAAGTAACACGGTTCCACTTCTGGTTCTATCGGTTCAGCTTTATGATGTGTAGCTATGGTGACGGACACTTATAAATGATGCAAATTGTTGGTGGGGAACATTACAATGAGGTGAAATCGTTTGGTGGAGAACTTTATAAAGGATGTGAATCATTGGTGGGGAGCTTTATGCTCTAGAACATGCCCTGGTGAAGGCTCCATTACTACTTGACAAAAAACAATATCTCACACCAGGCTACTAGGTAGGCTTGTTTTATAGTATGTAACGAAACCAGTAGAAAATTTCCAATGTATGTGGAGAGATTGTGTTAGTGCATCTCCAGCAATGCTCAGCATGTGACCATGCACAAATTATTTCACATCCAAGTTTAGTTATCTACTTTTCTTTTTGTTTCGGTCAATGACCTGAAACTGGAGTTAAAGTGGCCAGAGGGAACCAGCTCTCACTAGTGACTCAATGCCCTTTATACCCCCCTTACCAACTCCCACTAGCACATCATTCCAGGTGTCGTGCCCCCTTTATTCATTAACTATGATGATGAGGGACCGTGTGACCATGGAAATGTTGAGAGCACTCAATAGACATCCAAAGGCCATCCCATGAAAATTCAAATATCATTTATGTGGTGTGGGCCTAGGTTGTCAAGTGTAATGTAAAGTGAAAACAAACTTTATCCAGGTACCAACATGCTATATCGGAACCAAAATAAAATAATTATTTTGTGTAAATTTTGATTTTTAACTTGATACTTGGTGTAACTTTTTTTTAGATTGATTTTCTCATCAATTTTTTTAATTTTTTAGGGTGTCCACTTTTTTCACTTTTACTATTTTTAGCAAGTAGGATCACCATGGATCCTAGAAGAGAAAAAAAGTGTATTAATAAAAATTCAACCAATCACAATTTTTTTGAACCATGGGCTAACAAATTTTATGCCCACCTTCAAAAAAAGTTATTTAAAAAATTGTCAAAATTTTATGATTTTTTTTTTCCTAGACCAATCATGGACTTTTGGGCTAATGCTCTCTAACAAATGTCTAATTCACCTCTAAAAGAAATTAATAAAAAAAAATCTGAGTTTAGGCCATCAAAATCTCATCAATCATCATTTTTTCAGCTCATGGTTTAATGGACTTGATTTCATGGCCACCTATTTGAGACCATGAAACATTATCCATATTGCATTTAATG